>OGOB01000322.1_pt1 | contig 28268 bp, 28 predicted proteins | sample 1573611 | NCBI WGS metagenome assembly OGOB01 (sample SAMEA2582016, study PRJEB24529) | metagenome | biome: Human gut stool | place: China | collected 2011 | reverse complement strand
GCTGCAGTCTGATATCATCTTCCAGTTCAAACTTCTTTTGAGCATACTCCATAATCCTCTCCCTACTAGCATCAATCCAAACATCAATATCTCCAGGAGTGCGGGAATAAGGATTCGGATACATCAAGACATTCCCTTGACCCTTCAAGACACAGCACCTCATCCCATCCTCCCTTAGCATCGAGAAAAGCTTACCCGCCACAACATTCACTTTCATATTTTGCCTGCGAATCTGTTGCGCCTTACCCATCCAAGTCATCAGCAAATCCCTTTTTATCGGATTCTTCTTTAACTCTTCAGAATATTCATTCCCTAGTCTCTCGATGCCATCAAGACAGATTCCGATAATTGCTTGATTAGATGCGAAGGTATATAGTTGCCGCCAATCCAAATTGGTGACAACCTTGCTCATATCCACCTTGTTCCCAAGGCAATAATTTAAGAACAAAAAGATTGCTGATGTTTTTATCATTTCTTATTTCAAATATTTCCTGTCATTATCCTCGAACCAGTCAGCCAGCGCTTCCTCAAAGCTCCACTTAAACTGATAGCCGCAATTCTTCAACTTCTCACCACAGATATTAGTAGGAATCTGGAGTTTCTTCACTCTCGCAGGACAGATACCCATTGGTGAGCCAAGAAGCATGGCAGTTCTAGCCATAGGCATGATAACCCAGTTAGGAATATCAGGCACAAACTGAGTCAAGCCTGTAACCTTCTTCATAGCCTCAACAATATGCTGAATGGTATAAGCTGATTCAAAGCAACAGTTATATAACTCAACACCATGTTCATGATGTTCCAAGCGATACAACATGAAGCGAAACAACTCCTTTACTGGAGTACAAAGAGCTGCAGCAAAGTTGAAGATGACATCATCCTGACAAACCGATATTTTTAAACTATCAACTCCTATTCTTTACCAACGCTGGTTCTCTGCAATTTCATTTCTTTTATCTTCTACTAGCCCGACTAACAGTTCGATAGAATCAGCCAGTTCTTGATGATTATTTTTCTCATCATAAGTCAAGAACTTCAAGTTTAAAACATCAGATAAAATATCCAACTTTCCTTTTATAGACTTAGATGAGGTGACAAAGTAATGAGGCATTGCTGTATGGAACATTGCCGAATAGTTTTCTAACAACAACCTAACATCAGGATCATTAATACCTGCACCAATGAAAATAAAAGTATGAGTCAGTAACAGAGCTTCTATGATCTTATAGAACAGAGCATTTGATGTTCTTGCTATAGCATAATCCTTTTGTGAAAAAATCACATTAGCAGGAGAATCTATACTACCATGCATTTTCAGAATCAACATATCATTTCTACGCAATGCATCAGCTATATCTATTTCATCATATTTTTTCACATGAATTGTACCATTAGACTCATGCTCTGCATAAGTATCATAAATTTTATCAAAATTTGGAGTTATCACGATTCTAGAATCAAGTTTGAATATATTTTTATGAATTTCAGCTTCTCTAAAACGAGGTCTTTCAAATTCATTCTTTAAAAGCTCAATAAATTCATCAATTCCCAAACTCTTTTTAATCAACTCGCAAGCTAAGAGATAATCTCCCTTTTAAATTTCACTCTTGATCAACCTTTTAGCATTTCTTTCCTCAATATGTTCTAACCCCATCAACAAAAAGTCTTTCCAACCTTTGGGATGATTGCCGGCAGCATCTACAGAATTCATAGATAGACCTGCTCCCAAGAACAAGACACATTGCCTTCTTGCAATTATTTCTACAAGTTTATCAGGCCAGTTCATAAGCATTCAGATTATTTTGAATATTCTCTTCCAAATGTGATATCACCTGTTCGTATTCTCTAACCTTTGAAAAATGTGCTCCAACCACACCATCCCTTCCTGTCAATTCAAAAATAGGCTTATGCGCCGTTTGGGATAGTGGTATCAAACTATTAAGTGTCGGAATTTCACCTAGTTTCAGTTGAATTTCATTCAATTTCCCCTCAAAGAACCCAGCCAATTTTTTAGACACTGTAGAATTCATACGTTTGATTATATTCTCGTATGCATTGACAGGTCTTTTCTCTCCATTTTTAGTTTTGGCAGTATATTGCTGATAAATATACCCCAAGAAAGCTAGGTTAATAGTTACGTCCTCACCATCTACTATATATTTTTCTCCTCCAGAATTTTCCGTATAAGTTTGTAGTCCTTTATTAATCAACCGTTTCCACTCTTTAAGCGATTCTGAAATGTTATCCACAGCTTTCAAACTAAATATGTCAGAAGACATTGGCATTAAAAAGAAGTCACAAGCCAACAAGACGCACCTATTAATTGCACCAAGCGAAGGACCTACGTCAAAAAACACAAAATCATATCTATCCTTGACTTTTCTTAGAAAATCCACCAACACGAAAGTTGTCTTCAGTCCACGTGGTTCACCATTTTTACCATCAATCCAATCCTTACTTAAAAAATCTTCCAATATTGCCATTTTTGGGTCTCCTAATACTATATCAAATTTAAATGCATCTCCCATCAGAATTGGCAGTTCATCCATAGACAAATAATCATTACCCTTTTGAAGAGGTCTTATAATATTAAATATCGTTTCTGTCTTACTATTAGAATAAAACTCCTCCAATTTATCACTAGGAGTTACATAAATTGTCGCATTGCATTGAGGATCAGCATCTATTACCAGAACTCTTTTGTTCTTCTTTATTTTTAAGTAAGATGCAAGATTACATAACAATGTAGTTTTACCTACACCTCCTTTGTTATTAAATATTGCTATTGATTTCATATTGTCATTAGTATATAAAATTACGTATAAATATATTTCTAGTACTGAGCCTTGTCATCATCATTCGGCACCTCAATACCTGTCTCGCCATTCAGCGACATCCAGTTCACAACACTGCCAGGGATGGTAAAGGTGAAGCAGGAGTACCACAAGGCATCGCTTAAGCCATGCCTACTCCAAACACCTCGTTCTTGGTGACGAATGGAAATTCAGTATTACATAAGTCCATTATAGCAAATCGTAGTAAGCCCATCACATCCAATCTCCACCTTTAGCAAGGCGGTCCCAGCCCGCTTAACATGGCGAGGGCTTTGATGCCCCGCCAACCTTAGAGCGCAGCAGTGCCGAGCGACGAGAAGGAGCAGTTACATCCTCTCGTCCCTGAGGGAAGAGAGGCTTGGTGAGAAAGGTGGAGCCTTCTTTAATGGTAAAGAAGGACGGGATGATTTTAGAACTCCCTTCTTTAAGGGTAAGGAAGGTTTCTGTCCCCTACAAGGGGAACCGAAGGGGTCGAAAAGACTATTGAAGGTAGGTTTTCGAAAAATCCTCCTTTTATCTAAAGAGGAACGTGGCGTTTCGATAACGCATACCCTCCAATCACCCCATAACATACTAACGGTATGAGAAAGGCAATCGCCATACTCCCCGTAGTATCCGCAATATACCCCATGATTACAGGAGCAACCGCTCCACCCACTATCGTCATGATAAGCAATGAAGAAGCAAACTTGGTCTTTGTACCAGCATCCCTTAATGCCAGTGAGAAGATAGTCGGAAACATGATGCTCTCTCCTAGATACAGGGCGAAGAACGCAATGAGAGATAAGGTTCCGCTACATACCACCACAATCAATGTGGCTACAAAGGTGAGGATGGCACAGGCCAGCAGCACCAGCCTTGGCTGGACATAATTCATGATGACACCACCAGCCAGTCGGCCGATAAAGAACAGACCCATTCCGCCAAAGGCGAGATACAGACTGGCAGCCTGCTTCTCTATATGAATACTCTCCTCAGCATAGTTGATGAAGAAACTGTTCACACCCGTCTGGGCAGCCACATAGAGAAACAAGGTCAGCATACCGAAACCAAATGCCATCACTCGCATCGGCTTCTCCTCCACCATCTCGTTCGTATCCGCCTCATGCGCTCTCCTTGGGTCTGGCAACTTAATCCTTGATAGGACCAGTGCCACAGCAAGCACGAAGATACCCACCAGAACATAAGGAATGGCTATGTTGACACCCGAGAACAACTGTTGATCCTGCTTCCCGGTATGAACATCAGAGCACCGATACCGAAGAGAACCAGTCCTGTTATCACTCCCCTCCTGTAGCCCCACTTCCGGATAATCCATCCGGCAGGCAGCGCCATCAGAAAGTAGGCACCATAGACAGCAGCCTGCGTCAGGGCCGACATCGCCTTGCTGATATGGAACGACTCCTGGAAATGCGGATTCAGCACCTCCAGGATGCCATGGGCAAAGCCCCACATAAAGAAGAGACTGCTGATGATGAGGAAGGGCACCAGATAGTTATGCCCTTCGTATCTGAAGATGGATGGCTTCGTCATGATTCTCTGCAAATTTAAGACTGTCCTTTGTGAATGAGGAGTTTCCTCTAAGTTGTCTATTCTTTCTTTTCTTTTTTCCATTAGTAATAGTTTGTGTTATAAATATGTGATTTCAAATACTACACTCCACTACACTGCTTTTTTGATTTATACGAGGTATAAATACGAATCCGTTTCCGCTTCATTAGAAGAACAGAAAGAAATCGAACTGAGTCTCAATTGAATCTGAAGTGAGGCTCAAGTAAACATTAACAAAGCCCCACGTAAACTTTATCTGAGCCCCAAACCAATTCGAAATGAAACTTACTTCAAAGGCAAATGAAGCCAGTTTCAATCGCAAAAAAGCCTTTTTGCTTTACAGTATAAGCAAAATCGTGAGGGATAAAGCCAAAATCGTGACTGATGCGTGAGGGATAAAGCCCCATTTTAGCCCATCAGTCACGCATACGAATCCTTTAGCAATCAGCATCTTATCAAATTTATATCTGAAAATCGTGATGGGTGATAGATGAGATGCAAAAAAATCTGCGTCATCTGCGAAATCTTTTACCTCAAATTTATTGAGCCAACCTTTGATGAAATGAGTTTTACCACATCCCCATTTACCCCTCAACATAATAGCATACTGAGGATTTGGAGTAGAAGCATAAATATTGAGATAATCAAAAATCTTAGTATTCATAATTTATCCTCAAATATAATATTCTATACATTTTGAATTCATACTAATGCTAGTTCCTGCCTTTCCATCTCATCCCATTTGTCTTCACCAAGCAAACATTTATCCTTTGCAAGTTTCAAGATTTTACTTCTACTATCTTTTTCTGCCATACATCTTTCCCAATTAACCTTATAAACTTGCTTTATCACAAAAACAACGAATGCAGCAGGTGTTAACAACGAGGCACAAGGAATTCTAATATCATTACTAATGCCTATATGCAAATGTGCATATGAATGAATATTAGGCATATATCTTACAGAATCTACATCATACCGAAAATACACTACCTTACTATTTATTCCTTGTTCAGATAACATCTGCTCATAGTCATTTTCAAATGTACATTTCAATTCCATCATATCTGACGAATCTTTAGGAATATCTTCAGCATTCATAAATGTCAATAGAAAATCCTCAAAAGGTACATAATTATAAGGAGCTTGAATATACGCATAACGCAAATCTGAATTTTCAAATTCTTCAAATTGGAAAATAGAACCATCTACTAATATTAAATTATAATCATAATGATTTATAGCAGTATCATACATCTGTTTATAATCATCTTGCTTTGATACTTTGAGGAAATCATCTGAAGGTGTTTGCCAAGTTAGGTTAGCATTCCTAAGAAGTTCGAAATCCTTCAAAATTGCACTAGCATCAGAAACAGAAGCTACAAACTTACCTGATCTTGTATTACTTTGCCTTGACATGATTCATAATATCCTCAAAGGACATTCCCTCATTTTGTAGTTCTTGAATAATACGTTGAATGTCATTAAATTGATTTTGCCGTTTAGTACTACCACCAAAAATTGTCTTAGTACTTTCTTCACTAGGCTGAATAAAATGCAATTTCAATCCTTCGCTTTGAAGTTTTTCCATCTCTTCAGAACAATATTCTATCGATTTTTCACCAGAAAGAACAACCCATCCTTTTGTTCGTGTAATTGCCGTGAAAAGGCGATTTCTTAATATAACGTTATTTCGATCGTTGAAGATTTTATCTACTCCCATAATATAAACCATACCAGCCTCATTACCTTTAGCCTTATTTAAAGTCCCTAAAGTAACATGACCTTCTTGATAAAATGTTGTTGTCGTGTATGCAGCATGAAGCAAATCATATACCCTTATGCCCTTTGACAATAGCAATTGCCCCAAATAGGTATAATATGATTGAATATTTCTGTCGTCCAAACAAATCACACAAATATCCTCTGGATTCAACCCTTCCTCTTGTATATCTTTTGTTATCAAAGAAGATATCTTTTCACATTCTGCAGCTAAAGATTCACACTTTATAATCCCCACAGAGAATCCATATTCTTCATTAAGGTAACTTGGAGAATTTTCTTGTGGTCTTGAAATCACCATTTCACACCCAACAGAGGAGTCTCCTTGCTCCACGACAAAACCTAAGCTCTTCCAATGTTCGTTATCTGTAAGTCTCTGAAGAACCCTTTCATTATAAATTCCCAAACCTAAGCTGAATGCAAAAATTAGAGCTGTGCGTGGGTTTCGATAACAAACATGAAGTATTATATCCCTATAAGGATTTGTCATCTTATTAAAATCCACATAATAATTACCATTCTCATCCTTACCAAAAGTTTCCTTTTCATCTTGAAGATTAACATCAAAAATATTTTGAAAGTCATCATAAGCCCACACTATTTTTTTATTAACAGAAAGCTTATAGCACAAGCGATAAAAAGAATTTGGAAAATCTTGTCCCTCATCAATTAATGTCAAATCATATTTGGGCTTTAAGTTGTTCTTTAACATTTCAGAACAGACAAATTCAAAAGGAGTTACCCCATGTCCAACAGCATTACTATAGGTTAAAGCAGAAATTCCGTTATCTAAACAAGCTTGATAATATACTCCATTGACTCCTGCTCCTCCCCAACCATGCAGAATATGAATCTTATTCCAATTAGGCTCTTTATTATCAGAAAAATCTCGATAATATCTATCTATCAATCCATGTATTAAGCCATACAATGATTTAGTATAATATGTATATAAGATTTCCTCATCTGGGTTTTGTAGATGATACAGGGCAGCCTTCATCGTCAAAACAATAGTCTTACCGGAGCCAGCCAATCCCCTAATTCGCTGCGGTCCCTCAATTGTCACTAATGCCGTTTTCTTTTGTTCAACATCAAAAGTTGCTTCTTGTTCTTGAATATCATTCAATATTTCGGATTTTGTTCTTTTCCCATGGATACCTTTAATTACTTTTCTATTGCGTTTTTGCACAACTTTGCGAGTACCTTCAACACAAGTAATCAAATGCTTAAAAACAGCATCAGGGATAACAGCCTGAGCTACATCTGCAAAAAGTTCATTCAGCTTTGATAAAGAAACATAGAAAAAATCAGGGTCTGAATTATCATACCTAGAAGAACTATCGCATATAACCACAGCAGAGGTTATACCAACATTCAACTCTTTTCTGTTTTTTCTAAACAATGAATCTTTACTTAATCTACTATATATGTTTTCATACAAATCATTGACATAATCCTTTTCTTTATCATTCAACTTACGATAGGAATTTATGCACTTAAAGTATACAATGCCATAATGACAAGACACCATCATGATTTCCACCTGACGTAATTCCTCTTGCAAATCCCCCCTATAAAGAGGAAAATTATAATAGACTATCGTTTCGTCATCAACCAGCTTTCCTAATGCTGAAACCAAAAGATTTGCAGGCTTATTCTGATTAAGCTTTTCAATATCCGCTATAAGTTTCATATTACAAGTTTTATCATAAAAGACCTTCACATAGCTAAAACGTGAAAGTAAAAATTATACTAATATCATTTTAAAGATTTAGCAAGGACTTTCCCTCTGAAAGTCCTTACCAATCTATTTTGCTAAATATATAAAATCTTACTATTCGTATTTTTCAAAGTAAAAGTAAAAGCCAATGCTACTCCGCCAATTTTTCTATTTCCTCCTTCGACAAGCCAGTAGCAGCAATGATGGTTTCAAAAGGAACATGGAGCGAAAGCAAATTCTTCGCTATTATTATTGCCTTTTTTCTTTCACCTTCTAGCACACCATCATCAAAGCTACCCTCCAGCAAGGTTTTCTCGCTGCTCACTACATCCCAAAACTTATCGTAGGCACGCAGTTCTGCATCAGTAAAGGCTGAAATCTTCACCTCCTCTAGAGCCTTATTAATCTCAGGATTTTCTAGAAGCTCAGCAGGAGCCTCCTTGGTTTTATCATTAATCTCTGTCAAGAATCGCAGCCAAAGAATCGTCATGCGCTTTTCCTTCATCGTATGAGGCTCAAACTTTGGCAGCTCAATAAAGGTAAAGCACAAGCCCTCTATTACCTTATTCGTATCCTTGTCATGCACGATGCGATAGTTATGGATACAATCCTCCATACCCCTCTCAAAGATATCGTTTACCAAGTTAAGGGAATATACAGGCTGCAAGTCCTTGTATCTAGTACCCATTTCAGCTTGGCTCACGTATGCCTTGGAAGCATTAAACAGCACACGCTGCTTAAACGCATCCGTCCATGCCATTTGCATTTCCACCACAAACTGTCTGCCCAGAATATCCTTGCATCTCACATCCACGATAGTATCCTTATGGATAGGATCCACAGGTATCATTTCTGTAGGCAGATACTCGATGCTCTCAATCTCCTGATCCTTCTTCAAAGGCAACAAGGCATTGAGAAGACTGATCAGCAAATCAGGATGATTGCCAAAAATCTTCTTAAAAGTCAAGTCCGCCTTCGGATCCAAATATTTAATGTTTGCTGCCATATTCTCACGATTAAACGTTTAACTGGTTGCAAAAATACGTTTTTATTTTGAAATCACCAAATATTTTATAACATATTTCTTTGCAGGAAGCAATATAGCCTCTACCACCTTATCCTCTTAACCACCTGGTGATACCCCACAGCCGCTACATACGATAGGTAAGCATCCAACCCCTATAACAATACAACTCCATCCCCAGTGTTTACTGGGGATACAGAGTATTTTAAGAATTTGAACTTTTTCGATTTTTAAACAGGTTTAACTAAAAGTGCCTCTGTCATCAAGGCATAATCCCTTCTTCCAGCTACAATCATGTCAAAGAATCCCCTGAAGAAATCCAGTGGAGCCATTGCCATTAGCTTGCAGGTTTCAACGAAAGTAAGGTAGGTCGCTGTAACTCTGGCACCCTGCTCGCTGCTAAATCCGCCGAAGTTCTTTCGGAGATTTGTGAATGGGCGGACTGCGCGTTCACAACAGTTGTTGTCTATCAAGACGCTGCCTATCTTCGTATATACCATCAGCTCTTCCCAATGCTTGGTCATATATGTCAAGGCTTGTTGCAACTTAGCAGAGAGCTTTATCTCGTTTTTCTCAAACTGTTTCAACAGTGCTGTCGCTTGCAGATAGAGGTCGTGTAAAACTGGTAGGGATTCATCACCTCGATGCTTGACTATCTCTTTATCTGTGCGACCCAATACTTGATTTTCAACTTCGACCTTATATAATATACAGATCAAGTCTATGAATGCCTGTGCCAAGGTATCCTTGTAGTCACGATTCGCCGAGACAAACAGTCTTCTAACGTGCGACCAGCAACATATCTATATATATTTATATATCCGCAGTAGAACCACCTATATCAGAAGGCAGTTTATTCAATATTTCATCAAATGCATCCATATCAACTTTCAGTGTTAAGAATTATACATAAACTCCATTTCAATTCACCGAATACATATAATACTGCGCCATCTGGTAATCGAAGATGGTTACATTACCGGCATTTACCGTAACAGAGAAATAGGTGGCGGTATGATAGTCAAAGCCATTGATGGTATTGCCAGACATCATCATGTTTACATATGAGGCAGTAGAGTAATCAAAAAGGTTAGGGAGATAACCAGAAAGATAATTACTCCTCTGATAATCATATACTGACAAGAAATTGCCAGTATGCGAAACACTCATCGGATGATAACCACCATTGGCAAAATCAAACACACTTGAAGCCACCCTGTTTGTCACCATAACATAAGAAGCTACGGCAACAGCTCTTCTTACATCAGCTATCATCTCTTTCCCCTCCCATATCATTAGAATGTACTTCATCCGTTTGAGGCGCAAGAGGAGGAACTGGTGATGGTGGTCTCATCCTATGCCCCTTTTGTTGCGCCATCATAATCTGACACTGAGTGGTTATAGTCTCAGTAGTCTGTTTTGCCTCATCCAATAACTTATGAATGCCTTTTGCCTCAGTTTCAGCCTTATTGAGCATTTCATCGGTCTTGAAAATAGAATATAACGAGAACACCAAGAAAATGATCATTAGGCAGCTTGCAGCAAACATAAGAACATTAAAATCCGCCTGTAGCTTATTGTATTCCAAATGCAAAAGAGCCTCTTGACGCTCTTGATGCTTATCAAGCAAAGCTTGAAGCTGGTCGATATTCTCAGAACTCTTACTCTTCACATTCTTACTGCTGTTTAAGACCTGCTCAAACACCCAAGCATCCTTCCGTTGCAAAGCCACAATATCATTTTGCGCCTGCTTATAACAACAGGAAAGATAAGCAAATGTTGCACAAGACACAAGAATCACAAGAATGACACAAGCTACAAATCTATGCCTACCGCTAATCGTGAAGACTGATTTTGTTTGACTATTCTTTTCCATACAATTCCCTTATTTTATATTCTTTAGCACTTTGAAAAATTCTCATTACCTTTGCGCCCATTCATTGGGCTTACAAGACTATCCGAAGATTCTTTCTGCGATAAACTTGGCTGGGAAAAGCAAGCCATCCATGAGGTAACCACTTGACAATCCCAGTTCTATTACCATCCGTTGCCACCATGCCTTTCTACAAGGCAATACCCAGCCTATCCCCCACCTTTCCCCATGCGGTCCCATCCCGCACAACTTGGCGAGACCTTTGATGGTCCGCCAACCTTAGAGCGAAGCGGTTCCGAGCACCGAGTAGGGCGGTTTTTTCCCTCGCTCCTGAGGAGAGAGGGCAGGGATGAGAGGTGGAGCCTTCTTTAATGGTAAAGAAGGACGGGATGATTTTAGAACTTCTCGCACGCTTCCTTATACGTATCGAGGCTACCGATATCGAATCTTCCTGCCGTCATTTTCCAGGCATGCATCTCTACCTGTTCTACCATGTAATGAGCAAGATTGCCTGGGGCATCCTTGCCACAACCATTCTCCACGGAATGTCTTACCTTATCCAAATCCTTCTTCAGGTAAATATAGAATGGTGGCACAGCCCAATGACTCTTTGGATCCTGAGGCTTCTCTTCCATATTCAATACCTTGTCATTATCATCAAGCACAATCACACCTGTGCGCTGCAACTTCTCTATACTCGGCTGCTCATGACACATGATGCACGAAGTACCCTTCTCCTTGGCGAAATCCACAAACTCCTGGAATGAGAAGAAGAGGATGTTATCGGCTGCTACCACCAACATATCATCGTCAATCTTCAACTTGTCCATCGCAAACAGTAAATCACACACGGCACCTAGTCTTGTGTCATTCGTCTCCGTGCCGTCATCCACTATCGTAACAGGCTTTGTATAACTCTGTTTTGATGCCCACTCCTCAAAAATACCGGCAAACTTATGGTTCGTGATGATGATGTGCTCATCAATCTCCGGAATCTTATCAATATCATCGAGCATTCTTCCCAATATCGTATTCTCACCTATCTTCAACAATGGCTTCGGAAAGTTCTTGGTCAACTCACCCAATCTCGTGGCATATCCTGCCGCTATCACAATATTCTTCATAATATACACAAAACAAATTAATTCTTCACTCTTCGTTCTTCACTCTTCACTCTTCACTTAAACGAATCTCGCTCCGTCATCCGGCTTCACCCAGAAGACCTTAAATGTCTTCTCATATTCAGGGAACTTTTCCAGATATTGACGGGTCAACTCCTTCTCTACGTTCTCCTTACAAGCAGGATCCACTAAGGCGATGCAAGCACCTTTAAATCCTGCCCCCGAGAATCTGCCACCATATACGCCCTCCAAACTGCGCATAATCTCATAGATGGCTATCAATTCAGGCGAACCACACTCATAGTTATGGATAGAAGACTCGCAAGAATCAAAGCACAACTTTCCAAAGAGTTCCAGATTACCTGTCTCCCAAGCCGTCACACCCTGTCTTACCCTGCGATACTCCGAATAGAAATGCTCGGCTCTGCGGGCAAAGCGGGCTGGCATCCTGTCTTTACATGCCTCATACGACTCCTTAGGAATATCTCTCAGGAAAGTCTTGTTAAACTCCTTCAATGGCTGGTTCTGATACGCCAGCACATTCCAGGCAGCCGTCTTGCACTCATAAACCCTCAGGTTGTAGTCACTGTTCACCAGACTTCTCGTCAGTCCCGAGAAGAAGATGCCAATCTCGAAATCCTTCATCTCCGGATTTCTTCTGATGATGCGATAATCGTCCGAATCACAATCCAGGAACAGCAGACCATCCTTCTTACCCAAGGCGATGCATGCCTGGTCGAGCAGACCATTGTTCAGTCCGATATACTCACGCTCCGCCTCCGAAGCAATCTTCACCACTTCAAAAGGTTGAAGCGTGATATCATTCGCCTTGGCAAAAGCCATTACGTAGGCGATAAGTACGGCAGCACTGGATGACAATCCTCCCACAGGCAACGAACCCTGTACCACACCATTGATACCCTTCTTCAAATCAAAACGTTTCTTCAGTGCGTATTTGGCACCTCTGGCATAGTCGCCCCAGTGCATCTCTCTTACCAGCGTTCCTTTAGTGATGTCAAAATCAACAACACCATCAAAGGTGCGTGACTCCAAGTGTACCTTGCCATCCTCATTCGGTGTAAACCACAGATCCACACCCTTGTTGATAGCAAAACCTGTCACGATACCATGCTGATGATCCACATGTGCGCCCAACGGACAAACCCGATAAGGCGAAAAAATATGATATTGAAATTCCATACAATATTTATTTAATAGATTAGCTTTAAGTAGCCTGCTAACTATAAACTAATAACTGTTAACTATAAACTATTAACAGTAGTATTCTCTGTACCACTCTGCGAAGGCTCTCAGTCCCTCTCTCAACGGAGTAGCTGGCTTATATCCGAAGTCCTCCTCCAGCGGAGTAGTATCAGCATAAGTCACAGGTACATCGCCCGGCTGCATTGCCACCAGTTCCTTGTGCGCCTCAAAGTCATAATCCTCTGGCAGCACACCGGCACGAATCAGCTCCTCCTGCAGGATGCTTACAAACTCCAGCAGGTTCTCTGGATGCGAGTTGCCGATATTGTAAACCTTGTATGGAGGGATAGGCAAACCGTCCTCACCATTCTGCTTCTCAGGCGCATGCTGCATCACTCTCATGATACCCTCTACGATGTCATCCACGTAAGTGAAGTCACGCTTGCAGTTACCATAGTTGAAAATCTTGATGGTATCACCCTTCACCAGTTTGTTGGTAAATCCGAAGTAAGCCATATCCGGTCTTCCTGCAGGACCATACACCGTAAAGAATCTCAAGCCCGTACTTGGAATATTATAGAGCTTAGAATAGGCATGAGCCATCAGTTCGTTGCTCTTCTTCGTAGCAGCATAAAGACTCACAGGGTTATCCACCTTATCATCGGTAGAATAAGGCACCTTCTTGTTTGAACCGTAAACAGAAGATGAAGAAGCGTAAACCAGATGCTCCACCTCATGATGACGGCAAGCCTCCAGAATATTGTAGAAACCTATCAAATTACTCTGGACATAAGCATCCGGATTCGTGATAGAATATCTCACGCCAGCCTGAGCAGCCAGATTCACCACCACCTTTGGCTGATGCTCCTCAAAGAGCTTGTCCATCACCGCCTTGTCAGCAATGCTGCCATATACCATGGTAAAGCCATCGAACTCCTGCAGTCTGCGAAGTCTCTCCTCCTTGATATGCACATCATAGTAGTCGTTCATATTATCAATGCCCACTACCTTGACGTTCTTCACTTCCTTCAACAGTCTAAAAGCCAAGTTGCTGCCGATAAAGCCGGCAGCACCTGTCACGAGGATTGTCTTCCCCGTTAAATCAACATTATATTGTACCATAACTAGTCTCTTCTAAAAATATCACGTGTATAAACCTTCTCCTTGGCATCATCCAGACAGGCATCATATCTGTTGGCAATAATCGCCTGACTCTGCGCCTTGAACTGCTCCAAGTCATTCACCACCTTGCTTCCGAAGAAAGTACTGCCATCTTCCAAGGTTGGCTCATAGATAATCACCTCAGCACCCTTTGCCTTGATACGCTTCATGATACCCTGGATGGCACTCTGGCGGAAGTTATCGCTGTTACTCTTCATCGTCAGGCGATAAACTCCTATCACACAAGCGTGCTCCTTGCTTGCATCATAACTATTGTCATCGGCATAGCCATAATATCCAGCCTTCTTCAGCACGGCATCGGCAATATAGTCTTTTCTTGTACGGTTACTCTCTACAATTGCCTCTATCAGATTCTCTGGAACATCAGCATAGTTTGCTAGAAGCTGCTTGGTATCCTTTGGCAGACAATAACCACCATAGCCGAAACTTGGGTTGTTGTAATGGGTTCCAATACGTGGGTCAAGACCTATGCCATCAATGATTGCCTTGGTATTCAAGCCCTTGACTTCGGCGTATGTATCCAATTCATTGAAATAGCTTACTCTTAATGCAAGATAGGTATTGGCGAAGAGCTTGACGGCTTCTGCTTCCTTCATGCCCATAAAGAGTGTATCGATATTTTCCTTAATGGCTCCTTCCTGGAGCAAAGCGGCAAAGGTCTTGGCTGCTTCTTTCAACTTTTCTACATCAGTAACCTTCAAGATTGCCTCGTTCTCATCTCTAAACTCAGGGCGATCTATCAACTTAGGATAGCCTACGATGATACGGCTTGGATAGAGATTATCATAGAGTGCCTTGCTCTCTCGGAGGAACTCCGGAGAGAAAAGGAGATTGAATTGCTTCACTCCTTTCTTGGCATACTTCTGATAGAGGCTTCGAGTGTAACCTACTGGGATGGTACTCTTGATGACCATCACTGCATCGGGATTTACCTCCAGCACCAAGTCGATAACTTCTTCTACATGAGTGGTGTCGAAGAAGTTCTTCACTGGGTCGTAGTTCGTTGGTGCTGCAATGACTACGAAGTCAGCATCTTTATAGGCTGACTTGCCATCCAATGTGGCAGTCAGATGCAGAGGTTTCTCTGCCAGATATTTTTCGATATACTCATCTTGTATCGGTGATATATGATGATTCAGTTTATCTACTTTCTCGGGAATTACATCTACTGCTGTTACCTCATGGTGCTGGGATAAAAGCGTAGCAATACTAAGTCCTACGTAACCGGTTCCGGCTACGGCAACTTTTAATTGATTAAAATCACGCATAGTTTTAAGTTCTTGAATAATAGCATCCTGAGTCTCTTTCGGTGGGTCAGTTTCCGAAAGAGAGCTGCAGGATGCGTTGCGGGTGATTATGTAGCGCCCACACTACTAAGCTACTTCTCGTTTTATATATTTTTTGTTATTTTTAACAATATAATTGGTTCGTATCGGAAATGAAGGACATAGAGTCCCTGCCAGATAAGAATTGCTTTGAGGGTATTCTTATCTAGATATTGATTGAGTAAAATTAGTCTGAATTTGATTTTTTCTACCTCTTCGTCTCTCCTGCAAGGAGAGCTCCACATCCTAACCAAGCCTTCCCTTCTCAGAAGGGAAGGATGTAGCTGGCGACGCTATAGCTCTGCCAGAGTTTTGGTCAGCCAGCGGAGCCTGTGCCCGCAAGGGGCTGGCTGAGAGTGCTTACGCAACAGAGTTGCGATTGTTTAACGCCTAATCGGCGAGTGTTTGTCGGCTAGCGCCTTGTAGGGTTCTCATACGAAAGATCCTGTTTTATTGCTCTTTGATGATGAATACTATATGAGAATTGTACTAATGCTATTTGATACCAAATACACCAAAGAATTCGGTTACCGTATAAACAGGAACCGAAGAATCTTTGAAATCTTTCTTGTTGCGAGTTACAATACAATCTGCCTCCGCCCAAATTGCAGAGGCATTTTGAGTCGCATCCTCATAATCTTTCCAATCAGAAGAAAGCATATCAACAACTACCTGCCCACGTAGGTCTACAACGTCTACAAATGAAGCCACTTTAATAAGGCATTCCTCAATGTCATTATGCTTAAATTTATGACCTATATACACAGCATTGACAATAGACAAAGCTGATGTCATTAGTTCATATTCTTCCATATAACCATGAGCAAAAAGCTTCTTGGCCTCTTCGACAAAACCCTGGCGATTGCAAACAAAATCCACCAAGACATTTGTATCTACATAAACTTTCATAGGCTATACTTCTCTTCTGTCAAAATATCCAAACCGTCAGCATCTGCTGGAACTGGCGTTCCTCCCTTCACCATCATTGTATCCATAAGAGCCATAGCCTGATTAAGTTTGGCTGTTCTATCAGTCTTCTTAACCTTGCTTACGATTTGCCATTTCATTCTTTCTGCCAACTCTGTAAAGAATGACAAATCAGACTGCGGGATGTAATAGCTTGTGCCATTTGATAATATTGCGGTACTCATAATTTTATCTCCTATTTATTTAAGCTTGGTGCAAATATAAGGGAAATATCTGAAATAGCCAAGGAATTTCTGGTTTTTAACATTGTCCCACTGATTGCACAGATGAACACAGATTTTCTGAGACCTGTCCGGTCTTTGAATAAAGTCACGCAGATAGCGCAGATGACGCAGATTTTCCTTCTACTATTCTTATCCGCAGATGAGACCTATTCGGTCAGATTTACACAGACTTTTACGATCACTTCTTCTCGTTTGTATGTTTGGGTGGGTGTGAAGGGGGTGTATAAGAACTTTTGTATATACATCGTGCGCAAAAGATAAAGAGAAAGGGTATCAGATAGTTATGCCTTCTTTTTAACACTCTTTTCACGCTAAAGTTCATATACCCCCTTCACACTTCACGCTTTGTTTGCTAATCTAAAAATCGCTCATTTCGGCGACAATGGTTCCAACAACCCGTCAATCAGACGAAGCAGCTCGTCTCTGTGAGCCTCGCCAACCAACGACTCCATCCAACGTATCGCGCCCCAGTAGTCGTCGATGGAAACAACACGGTCCATCGTCTCCAGACTCTTGGTGTACGCATCAGACAGTCGGAACTCCTTGCGGATGGCTGACTTGGTGGAAGCCCAATGCTTCTCCTCCTCAGTAAGACCACCCTCAAAACGGTCTTCCTTCAGTTCTTCACGCATAGCCCAGAACACGTTGTGGACTAAAAGATTAAAACACTTGTGGACAGGAATCATGCCCGTCTGTAGTCGTAGGAATCCTTGATTCCCATGACTTCACTTTTGATTCTTTTGAAAAACATTTTAAATAAATTTATGATATGTTCCAAAATCGGAACTTTTTGATTTCAATGCCAAATTTTATGCTTAGCTTTGCAGCGGAATCTATATGATTCAATTTTAATACAACTTCTAATCATTTGCTTAAAAATGACAAAAACAGAACAAGAACAAAGACAAGAAATGGTATTACCATCTTTCTTCTATGCTATCGCCTCCAGCGAAAGCAGACAACTCATCAGTCTTGATGAACTGCAGCGAATCATCACCCTCGACGCCATGACCCAGGCTCGTACCGAAGACTACCGCAAGAACATGCGCATCAGCAGCGAGCTCGCTCATCAAACCAAGGTGATGATGCCAGGCATCACTACCTCCGTGCTCATGGACGGACGGGGCAAGGAACTGCGCAACGTGGTGAAGACCACCCAGATGATCGCCGTGGACATCGACAAGATTCCTGCAGAAAAGATGAAGGAGGTCGTACAGAAGGCGGACGCTGACCCTCATACCATGATGAGGTTCATCACCGTGAGCCAACGGGGCCTGCGCATCATCTCCAGATACCTGCCCATAGATGACGACGAGGTGACCGCACTGGAACTTTTCGATGTGATCATACGCAAGGCGATGAGCTATTACAGTAAGTTGCTAGGCGTGCCTGCCGACGAGCAATGCGTAGACATCACCCGGATGTGCGGACTCGCCCACGACCCTACCGCCTACTTCCATTGGGACGCAGAGCCTTTCGGCCTGGACACCCACGACCTGAAGGCGCTCTACACCAAGAAGGCCAACGAGGCGAAATATGCCAAACGTGCCAGCAAGCGCAAGCGAAACAGCCAGAAGATGGTGGCACTGGGCAAGGGGGTTCCCTCGATGGACGAGGCAGCGCAGCACATACTGAACCTGCTCGACACGTGGGGCTACAAGTTTGAGAGCGGTGCCCACAACGAGTATGTGCTCCACTTCGGCAAGGTGTGCGTGCGCTATGGCATAGACAAGGAAGAGGCAATGACCTACGCCAAGAGCAACTTCAGCTCCGACTATCCCGATGCTGACAGCGTGATGAAATCATGCTACAAGCACACCGAGAAGCTAGGCACCTGGCACTTCTACCGCAAAGGCGAGGGCTTCTCGGGTAAGCCGACTGTCAAGGTAATCAAGCAGTGGCTCTCAATGAGATACGAGTTCCACCACAATGAGGTGACGGGATTTCACGAGGTGCTGAGTCGCGATATAATCAAAGGCAAATACCATAAGTGGACCCGCATCGACGACAACATAGAGAACACCATCTGGACCCAGATGGACGAGATGGGACTCGAAGTGAGCGCCATCAAGCTGCACGCCATCATCAACAGTGACTTCAGCGAACCTTGGGATCCCTTCGACGAATATCTCAGGAGTCTGCCAAAATGGGACGGAAAGACCGACTACATCGACGAGCTTGCCAACCGGGTAACCATCAACTATTGCCCTGGCTACCACCACTCGCAGGAAGAGTTCAGATACTTCTTCAAGAAATGGCTCGTATCGATGGTGGTGGCATGGGTATCACCGAGAGTGGTGAGCCAAACCATCCTGATATTCATCGGGAGGGGTGGCATCAACAAAACCACATTCTTCTATTATATCCTGCCACCTTGCCTGCGCCAGTACTTCATCAACGAGTCAACCGCCAACTATACCGACAAGGACTTCATGGAGGCTTTCTCAAGCAAGGCACTCATATGCCTCGACGAGCTGGAGTCTACCTTCGGCAAGGGGCTGAGCGCCCTCAAGAGCAACGTCACCAAGCTGGTGTTCTCCATCCGCCGCCCCTACGACAAGTATCGTTCGGAACTGCTGCACCGTGGTGCCCTCTGTGGCACCAGCAACAGCATACAGATCATCACCGACGAGGAGAACCGCCGCTACTCGCCCTGGTTCGTAGACAACATCGAGAGTCCTAGGGAGACCCCCATCGACTACCAGCACGTCTATGCCCAGGCTGTAGCTCTGGGACAAGAGGTAACCAATCGGGTGAAGAACCAGGAAGAGGGATGGGTATACTGGCTCACCACCGTCGACATCGACGTGATGAGGGAGCACAACGGCATGTTCATGGTTTCCAACTTCATGGAAGACCAGATACTGCGCTTCTACAAGGTGCCGAAATCAGACACCGCCCCTCAATATGTAAAGTTCCGCTATTCATCGGAAATCATGGAGCGCATAGGCGGAAGTCCCGCCCTGAGCCGCAACATGAGTCACCAGAATCTGAGCGCCGTGATGCAGCGACTGGGATTCAAGAAGGTACACCGCGCCAAAGGCAATGGATGGCTCGTGATAGAGAAGAATCCGGGAGAAATCAACACCGAGGCGATCTGCAGTCCAAACGAATGCGCAGAAACGTACCTGAAACCGTACAGAGCCGTAGCTACGAATAGCCAGAATGGTTCTGACCAACAGTAAACAGCATTCTGGCAAGTGCTAACCAGCATTGCCAGCAACGCTAAGTATCATCAAGAGAAACGCTAAGTATTATTACCGCGATTCATAAAAGTCAAAACTATATGAAAATCAAGATATACAAAAAATTCGAGCTTGCCAAGCTCTACTTTCCAGAGCAGTCGAAACACGTGGCACTAAACCACCTGATGCGAATGGTAAACCACTGCCCGCCCCTGCTTGAAGCCTTGCGAAGAGAGGGCTACGAACGGTTGGCGAAGACCTTCACCATGCGCCAGACGCTGCTCATCTATGAGTATCTGGGCGAGCCATAATACTGAGTTTTCCAGTTTTATGCCCCATCGTATCCCTATCTCACCCCTATCGTACAGAAGCCTCTTCTGAAAGTCGTATCTTTGCAACCGTAAACAAGAAACAAGCACTGCGCAGCGCTTTAATACATGAAACACGAACCATAAAACAATTTATTAGCCTTATGATTGAGTACGATTTAAAGAAGAACAACAACAAGAAGAACGTGAAGGCTTATGGCAAGTACTACGCCAAGCCCCACATTAGTGAAACTGTAGATCTCGATGAGCTCGCCGACCACATGCATGGTCACAACTCTCCATTCTCAGCCGGGACCATCAAGGGCATCCTCATCGATGCCGTGACCCACATCAAGGAGCTCCTGCTCATGGGCAAGAATGTAAAGCTCGACAACCTCGCCATCTTCTACATCAGCATCAAGAACAAGATGGGTGCAGAGAACGCCGACGACTTCACCGTATCTAAGAACATCGAAGGAGTAAGAATGAAAGCCCGCGCCACGGGCGACTTCCGCTCTGTGAATCTCAACCTCGACGCCAACTTGAAGAAGTATGGTGCTAAGAAAAAGAAGTCTTCGACCACCACCGACACCGAAACAACTACGCCATCGGGAGATACAGGCAAGAGCGACTCTGGCTCTACCACTAACCCAGGCAGCAGTTCGGAAGGCGATGGACTTGAGTAACCGGGGATTGCAAATCCCCTTAACAAGTTTTTAAAATCAATTGACCGAAAATGACACAAGATCGATTTCCGATGACGATTGGCGGCGAGGAGGTGCTCAATGAGCATCTCCTGCTCGCCTACACAGAGAACGGCGAGATGATGGACTCACCTCTGAGCGTCCGTTTTCTCGTAATTCATTGCTCGGCAACACGTGCCGACCGTAACTACACCGACAAGCAACTGATGCGCGACCACAAGAAGCGTGGATTCCGCACCGTGGGCTACCACTTCTATGTCCACAAGGACGGAAGCATCACGCAGTTCAGAAAGCTGCTGGAGGTGGGCTCACATGCCCGCCCATACAACCGCTGCTCCATCGGCATCTGCTACGAGGGCGGGCTGGATGACGAGGGTCGTCCTGCCGACACCCTTACCCGTGCCCAGTATGACGCAATGTGGAATCTGCTGCGCAAGCTCAAGATCACGTTCCCACAGGCTAAGATTGTGGGGCATCGTGACTTGCCGGGCACCACCCCGAAGGCATGCCCTTGCTTCGATGCAGCGAAAAAATTTCCACTTTAATGCTTATGTTAAATGTTAAATGTTGAATTTTTAATTTGAACTATGAAGAAAGAAACCATCAAGAAGGTGATCAATTTCATCATCACCGTACTTACCGCCGTAGCTAGCGCATTCTGCGTACAGAGCTGCCAGTAAAATTCCCAGTAATCAAACCTTAAGTTCTAATTCTACCAGTATTGCCAGAAGATGCCGAGGCGGTGCATGTCGGAGCCCACCATGTCGTACATATCTTGCTTCATGAGCCACTTGCATCGTTTCTGCACCTTCTTGCCATACTGCCCATCTATCGAGAACGCATTTCGCTGGAACTTTATGCCCATCAACTTGAGCTTCCCGTAATCGCGCTTCTCCATATAGAGGTAGCGCTCAGGATGGGCAAGCACGGGCGTGTAGCCCTTGTTCTTGATGCGCTCCAGGAGGGCATGAAAATTCATCGGGGCAGAGAAGATGCTCGTCTCCACCAACAGGAGCTTGCCATCCTCGCCCAGCGGCAACAGGTCGTTTGCCTTCAGGCGCTTTTCGAAGAGCGCATCTAGCATATTTTCAGCTGCGAGATGCAGCCGGAGCATTTTTCTGTCAGCGGGGTTTCGCTTGGCGAAGTCCTGCTGATATTGTTTCTGGAAGTTTGCAAATACTTGGCGCAAATGGGTGGTCTCGTTGGGTACGTCTTCCATAATATGAGGCGTAAGCCAGACATCCCTCATGCCTGCGCCTTCGTAAAGGCACAACATTTCCAACGACTTCTTTACCTCTTGAAATCCGTCGTCCACGTCGGGCAGGATGTGGCAGTGCCAGTCGATGCCGCCGGGGAGTCTCTCTGATGGTGCTTTCTTGCTTGCCGTCGGATTGCAAATCCAACGGAACGCCTCACGGAATATATTCATATTTTTCTATTCTTTTATCCAATTTTCTACTTTCCTATTTTTGCCCCCCCCATTCTTGTCGGAGCCGTAGTGATAGCCGTAGCCATAGCCATAGTGGTAGCCATAGCGATAGTAGTGGCCGTAGCGACCGCCCTGAGCCTTGGTTCCGTTCAGAATGAGCGCCATATTCTTGAATTTCTTGTCCTTGTAGAGCTGCTCAATGTCGCCCAGCATACTGCGCTGCATCAAGCCCGAGCGTACCACGAAGATGGTGCGGTCGGCAAATTTCTCTATAATCTGGGTATCTGCCACGATTTCCACTGGTGGACAGTCGATGAACACATAATCGTACTCACCCCTCACCTGCTTGATCATCTTCTCCAGACGGTCGGTGAAGAGGAGCTCCGTAGGGTTAGGCGGCATGGTACCGATAGGCAGCACGTCGAAATCCTTCACCAGTCCATACTCCTCGCCATGGCAGATGATGCCCTCCAGGTCATCGGTCCTGCCGTTGAGATAGTCGCTGAGTCCCTCGCCAGGGCTGCCCACGAGCATGGATGCGGAACCATGGCGGAGGTCACCATCGATGACGAGCACCCGTTTCTTCTTGATGGCGAGCGACATGGCGATGTTGCCTGCCAGGTGACTCTTGCCCGAGCCTGGGTTGAAAGACGTAAGGATGATGACGTTCTGTTCGGGATGGGTGCCTATCATGAACTCCAGGTTAGTGCGCAGCACGCGGAACGCCTCGTTCACGATGTCGCGCTTGCCTGCCTTCACCACAATCTGTCGCGTCTCCTTCGGCTTCTTCCAAAACTGGATGCGCTGCAGAAGAGTTGGTCTGTTCTTGCGACTGATGCTGTATGGTATCTCACCGAGGAATGGTATGGTGATGTTCTTGAGGTCGTTTCTGCCCCTCACCGTCGTGTTCATGTTCTCACGGATAAAGATGACTACCACAGGTATCAGGACTCCGAGAACGAAAGCCACGAGGATGATGTTGCGGCGCACAGGCTGCACGGGCTTGATGTCGCCCGTAGGAGGGGTGATGATGCGCGTGTTGTAGGCGGTGAAAGCCTTGGAAAGCTCGTTTTCCTCTCTCTTCTGCAAGAGGAAGAGGTAGAGCGCCTCCTTCACCTTCTGCTGGCGACCCACTGTTTGCAGGTACTTTGCCTGGCTAGGGTTGCTGGCTATCTGGCTGGTGGTCTGCGCCTCGTTTGCCTGCAGGTTGCCAAGCTGCGAGTTGAGTGTCACCACGAAGTTGTCGATACTGGTTACGATGCTATGGCGCATGGAGGCGAGGCTCTGGTCATAGTCAGCCACCAATGGATTCTGCTCGCTGGAGTTAGCCACCAGGTTGTTGCGCTCCAGCTGCTGTTTGTTGTATTCGGTAATCTGCTGCTCGATGCCCGGGCTGTCGATGCCGATATTGGCTGGCAGGAGTTGGTTCTTGCCCACCTTGCCCGTCAGGAAGTCGCGCAGGTAGCGTGCCATGGAGAGGCGTGAGTTCAGCTCGAGTATCTGCTTGTCTACGTCGCCGCTCTTCTGCATGTATTGCTGTGCGGCGGTCTCTACGTCAGGCAGCAGATTGCGGCTCTTGAACGAGGAGATGTCCTTGTCTACGTCGCCCAGTTCTCGCTCGATGACGCCCAGGCGCTCGGTGATGAAATGGGAGGTGGAAACGGTCATCTGGTTCTTGTCCTCCATCCAGTTCTTGCGGTATACGGAGATGATGGTGTTCAGCACGTCCTCGGCGCGCTGGGTGAGCTGGTCCCTATAGGTCAGGTCGATGACTGTTGCCTTCTCCTCGCTGATGCTTGCCGAGAGCGACGCCTTGATACGGTCGGTCATGGCATAGAGATTGGTGCGAGTCACATGCAGTTTCCTGCTCTCATATCCATTGACGAAGGCTGAATAGCCCGGTGCCTGGTCTACGCATACATAGCCCATCACCGTGCGGACGGTCTGGCCCAGCTTGCCCTGTACCTCCTCGTCCGATTCCACTTGGTTTCCAGCCTTGTCGGTACCACTCACATGTACGATGGAAAACAGGTTGCCATGCTTTACCTCTACATCCAAACTGGCACTCTGCATATCGTTCAAGCTATAGAAATGAACGGTTACAGGCAGCGTTCTGCCATAGAGAGCCACAGGATGGAAGGTACCGCCTTCACTGTAGTTTACGTCGAGTTTGAGCTGCTTGCCTGCCTCCAGCAAGACGGCTGGCGACTGGATGGCAATCAACTCGTTGTTGACGTTCGACTTGCCTCCCGAGAGTCCCATGTCGGAGAACATACTGGCCACATCGCTGTTGATGCTCTGGCTCTTGCCGTCTTCCTTGATGAGGATGGATGCCGTGCGCTGATAGACACCCGGCGTGGAGAGGAGGTAATAAGTGGCTATGCCCAGGGTGACGACGAGCGAGATGACAAACCATCGCCAGCGCACAAGGCACAGATACATTAAGTCTTGCAGACGAATGAAGTCTTCTGCCTGCTGGGGGCGACGACCCGGAGCATTCTGCATCGTCGCTTGATTATTCTGAATCATTGAATTTGAGGGTTGAATGTTGAATGTTGAATGTTGAGTGTTGAATGTTCACTCTACTCTTTCATTATTTCTTGATAAGTACCGCCACGCTGGTGGCAAGTGAGGCAAGGCTAATCCAGAAGCCCGTGCTCCTGACATTGTTGCCATTGACCGTGCTCTGGCGAGCCTTGGTCTTGTTGGGGCTGATGTAAACCACGTCGTTCTGCTGCAGGTAATATACCGGACTGTTGAACACGCTGTTTCCCGAGCAGAGATTGATCTTGTATATCTTCTGGTGGCCGTTTTCCTGGCGCAACACCATCACGTCTTCACGGGTGCCATAGATGGTCAGGTCGCCCGCCTTGCTAAGGGCATCGAGAATAGTCACTTTCTCGTCCTCGATTTCATACTGTCCAGGGCGTGCCACCTCACCAATCACCGAATAGTGGAGATTTGTCAGGCTGACGGTCACCACGGGATCCTTCACCAAGTTGCGCTCCACCAGAACTTTCTTGATATCCTCGGCAATCTGCTCTCGGGTACGACCTGCCACATGCAGGGTGCCCAGCACAGGAAAGTCGATGTTGCCCTTGCTGTCTACCGTATAATAATAGGCATCCTTGGCGATGGACGACGTAGAGTAGCTGGTGGTGGTTCCCGTAAGGTTGAAGAGCTGTGTGATCTGTGGATCCTTGCTCTTCACGCCGATGTAGAGTTTATCTGTTGGCTTGGCGGTGATCACCGCACTTTTCAGATTGATTAGCGTGTCAGGATTTTGGTTAAAATCCTGGAAATAAGCTATTTGTTGTGGAGTTCCACAAGCTGACAGGACAAGAAGTCCCGTACAAAAAGCTCCAGAAAGCAATGATTTACGATATTTCATATGATTTTATATTTTTTCTAGAAAACATCTTGGTATATAGGTGGTGGCGACAGCACAGATTCCCTCTATCGTGACGATGAGCCGATGGTCGCCATTGATACGCTTGATTTCGCCCTCCAGACCTTTGAACCTGCCGTCGATGACCCTGACACGTTCACCTTTCTTCCAGTTGAAGGCTCCATCCTCGAAATATTCCAGCCCCTCCTGATCGCCCGACGATACCATCATGAACATCTGCATCTGTCGCTTGGGAATGGCGATGGGCTGTGGGTCGAAGTCCACCAGCTGGCGATATAGCCTTGCCTTGCCACACAGTTCCCGCTCCAGGCATAGCGCCTGTCGCTTGTTGCTGCGCATGAAGAAAAGCGAGGGTATGAGTGGGCGCTCCACCACAATCTTCTTGCCTTGGCTGTTTACATGTCTCTCTTTTACGAAGGGGGCATAATATTCCATCACATCGCCCATCATATCTTCGGGGAATGTGTTTTTCATCTGGTCAGAATCCTTAAGCCCGTTGTTGAACAGGTTGAACAAGTCTCGGCAAAGCGCCACTTTGTTCATGAACACGCGCATGGCATACCATGATGCCTCAGTCTCGGCTGGTTCGCCAAGAGTCTCGGCTTGTATGCTTAGAGAATGATTGATATCTTTTATTGAATTGTCCATTCTTTCATTTTAAGTATTCTTATATAGACACATTTTCTCTTCCCCCTTGTGTCGAAACGAGTCGTCACAAGCAGCAAGGAGATTGAGACAGTATACTTCTCGTAAAGCTTCTGTCGTTCGGAGCAACCCTGATCCAGGCGATGCTGTACCCGCAATCCCATTTGGGTAACTAAATCTCATATTTCCTGGTTTAGTTCTCAAACGCGCCGCAAAGTTAACAAAAAAAAAAAAAAAACGAAAGAATGTTAGCACAATTTTAGCTAAAATTAGTTTTTTTAGCCATTTTCTTAATATACGTTAATTTCACTATTTTATTTGCATACAAAACATAAAATCGGGGTAAATCTCTTTCAATAAGTGATTTACCCCGATTAAACATTATACAGATGGAAGGCAACTTAGTTGTTTACGCTACCTCCCACAATATCAAGCAATTCATTGGTAATGGCCTGTTGACGACTCTTGTTGTACTGCAAGTTGAGTTCGCGCAAGAGTTCATCGGCATTATCCGTAGCGGTCTGCATGGCCACCATTCTGGCAGCATGCTCACTCGCCTGGCTATCCAGCAACGCTGTATAAATCATCAGACGAAGCTGCTTAGGAATCAAGACTCCCAAAACAGTCTCCAAGTCTGGCTCTACAATGAAGTCATCATTCAGAGGTTTTGCCTCAGAACTCTGGCGTCCGTCAGCTTCAGCCTGCTTTTGGCGCAGATATTCCTGAGCCTTTGCCGTAGCCACATTAGAGGTAAGGTCACGATCGTTGTCCACTCCTATCGCCTCAGTGCTGAGGTCAATAGGTAAGAAAGTCTTGCGGGTCAGAATCTGTGAACCGGCACTCTTAAAGTGATGATAAATCATCTCCACCTTATCGAGCTCACCAGCAGCATACTGCTTGGCAAGAGAACGGGCGATATCTGCACAGGCGCTGGCACGAGGATGATCGGCAAGATCATTAAAGTTACCGCCAATCTTCAAACCCAGTTTCTGTGCCTTCTCTGCCACTTTTCGTCCGATAGGATATACCGTGATGTCGTCAATGCCTTGAGCCTTATACTCGTCCACCGCATGCATCATCATCTTGATAACGTTGGAATTGAATCCACCACACAAGCTGCTGTTAGAACTGTATACCACAAGAGCTACACGCTTGGTCTCCTTGTGCTCCAACTGCAACGGATGGTCGACATTCGGAGTACTTACCAGGAAACTCTTGAGGATATGTTCCAGCATATTTCCATAAGGCAGCATATTCTGGATAGCTACCTGAGCATGATGCAACTTACTGGAAGCCACCATCTTCATCGCACTCGTAATCTTACGGGTACTGTTAACGCTGGCTATGCGAGTTTTAATCTCTTTTAATGACGGCATAGGCTATTACGCTTTATATTGTCCTGCAACATTAGCCATGGTCTCCTCGACTGCCTTAATGGCATCGTCGGTGAGTTTACCATCGCCCAAAGTCTCAATCACATCAGCGTGCTGGCTGCGCATTGCATCGAGGAACTGATCCTGACAGTCGCGAACCTTATCCATTGGCACGTCGTGCATCAATCCGTGAACACCACAGTAGAGAATAGCTACCTGCTCGCCTACCGGCATTGGGCGGTACTGAGGCTGAACCAGCAACTGGTCGTTCTTACGACCACGGTCCAGAGTCATCGCTGTTACGGCATCCATATCGCTAGAGAACTTAGAGAAGGCCTCCAGCTCACGATACTGAGCCATATCAATCTTCAGGGTACCAGCCACCTTCT
>OGOB01000316.1_pt1 | contig 28554 bp, 12 predicted proteins | sample 1573611 | NCBI WGS metagenome assembly OGOB01 (sample SAMEA2582016, study PRJEB24529) | metagenome | biome: Human gut stool | place: China | collected 2011 | reverse complement strand
TCATTGTCGTCTTATAGTTAAAATGCAATTACGGTGCAAAGATACTACTTTTATCAGAAAAAAGAGCAGTTTGTAGACGATTTTTTAAGAAAGTGCGCTTGTTTACTGACGATTTTTTAAGAAATTCGCTAGTTTACTCCCATTCTGGAAGTATCTACGTCCTTGGTCCTCTTCTCCTTGTACTTGCCTATCTTATAGATGAATGAGTTTGCCATTCCCACGTTTACATGAGCACCCACGTACATTAGTAATCTAGCAAGAAAAAAACAAAAAAGCAGAAAGTCCCTCATAAAAATGTGATAGATTTTGCTATTTCATTGTCTTTCAGTCTTTTGCAGCAAGAATACAATAATAATACCATGAGTATGTGAAGGAGATGATGTCGCATCGCAACCTTTTTGATGGCTTTTCTGTCTAATAACTAGACAGCAGTGTCTAGTATTTAGACAGGTTATCTTATGGCCTTTTTTCTATATATTCTGATAATCAGTTGTTTATGTTTTTGACATAGCCGTTGCCTTGCTATTTTGCAACAAATAAGAATAGTAACAACATAAAGAATAATAAGACAATGAAAAGACTTGCGTTAGTAGCATCCTTCTGTGGCATTACCATAACACAGATGATGGCACAGAACATCAACGGCGAACAGATTTCCGACACGACCCTATTTGATAAGTTCTCCAAAGAACTTGGCGAAGTGGTGGTGAAAGCTCATCTTCCTCAATATAAGAAGACCCACGAAGGACTGCTGACCAATGTGGCAGGAACCGTCCTTAGCAAGATGGGTACGGCTGAAGATGTATTGAAGCATGTGCCGAGCATCGTGAAGAAGAAAGATGGATATGAGGTGGTCGGCAAGGGTACACCTATTATATATATCAACGGCAGGAAGATGCAAGACATCAGTGAGTTGGATAACATCAAATCTTCCGACATCAAGAGTGTGGAAGTCATCCAGAATCCTGGAGCCACCTACGATGCTTCGGTAAATGCGGTAATCAAAATCAAGACCATCAAGAAAAAAGGCGAAGGTTTCGGCTTTGATACTCGCTCTGTGTATTGGTACAATAAGCACGACAATACCATCCAGCAGATTAACATGAACTATCGTCATAATGGACTGAATCTCTTTGCCACTTATAAGTTCTCTGATGCAACATGGATGCAAAAGGCCACCTACAATCAGACTGTACATGTAGATACGCTTTGGCAACAGCATAACAACAACGAAGTAACTGGTCGCATAGAATCGCACCGTCTTATCAGTGGTTTTAGCTATGATTTCAATGCCAATCATTCCATTGGTGCGAGATACACCTTGACCTCGCCAGGCTATTCTCGCTCAAAAGATTTTTTCGATAGTCAGGTGACTGCCGACGGTAAGTTTTACGACTATATCAAAACCGATGGTCTGACGGTTGACAAGGACAATCCTAGCCATCAATTGAATGCCTACTACAACGGCACATTGGGCAAGACCACTATTGACCTGAATACCGACCTCTATTTCAGTACAAACAGGGCTTATGCCTATAGCGATGAACAGAGCCAGGAGCACGATTCTCGTAACGTCAACTCCAAGAATCGTGTGAGCAATAAGATGGTAGCCACTAAACTCGTAATTACCTCTCCTCTCTTGGGCGGTAATCTCTCCTATGGAGCTGAGTATATCAATACTCATCGTAACGATGACTACGAAGTGAATCGCACCGACCTCTTCGCCAACTCTTATAGCAAGTTGGAGGAGCAGACGGCAAGTCCATTCATCCAATACGCGCGCCTCACCCCGATAGGAAACATCACGGCGGGATTGCGATACGAGTATGTAAGATTCAAGTATTATGATGCAGGCATCTATCAGCCCGAGCAGAGTCGCTCCTTCCGCAACCTCTTTCCTACCATCAGCTATGGTGCGAAGATAGGTAAGGTAATGGCACAGTTGAGCTATTCGGTAAAGACCTCTCGTCCTTCATATAGTCAACTGAGCAATAATGTATCTTATATGAATCGATTTACTCGCCAAACAGGTAATCCTTATCTCGACAACGAAACCAATCACAGAGTGGAATTATCGGGTGTATGGAAGTTCATCCAGTTTATGGTCAACTACAAGGACTCTCGCAATGCCATTATCTATTGGGCGGAGCAAATTCCTGATAACGAAGCAATTACCATGATAAGTCGTAAGAACGTGAAGAGTCTCAAGAGCATGACTGCCTACATCAGTGCCGCTCCAAAGATAGGCATTTGGGCGCCGCAAATCAACTTGGGCATGCAGAAGCCATGGTTCACCCTCCATACTGATGTGGCATCTTATCGCTTGAATCGTCCTATCTTCATGGGCAACTTCAACAATGCCTTCTCCTTGCCATGCGGCATCACTCTTAACGTGGATTATCGCTATCAGAGCAAGGGTAACACGATGAATGTATATCTTGCCAAAGAGCAGCATGTGCTGGATGTCAGCATCAGCAAGTCATTCCTAAAGGATGCCCTTACCTTGGAAATAAAAGGCAACGACCTGCTTTATAAATGTTGGGATGCCGACTTGCTCTATAACCAGAAGATGGAACTCTTGCAAGTGTCTAAGCGAGGTACGAGAGACCTGCAACTCACCCTTCGCTATAAGTTCAATACCACACGTAGCAAGTACAAGGGAACTGGTGCCGGTAATGCAGAGTTGAATCGACTATAAATATCTTTTATTATTTTTATTCGAAAGTAGAGACATTTAAGATGATTTCCTATAAGGGGAACAAAAAAGCAGCAAACCGCAAAGGGCTTGCTGCTCAAGATAGGAGTGTTTCCTATTTCTTTTATGGGTTGAGTTTTCTTTATATCCTTATCTCAATGGGTTTATACTTCCTTCAATACGGTTTCCAATCTTCCGATGAAGTCATCCACATTCTCCTTGGTCAATACCAATGGAGGGAGGATACGGAGGATGTTGGTGCCGGCGCAACCGGTGAAGCAGTGCTGCTCGTGGATGAGCTTGCTGCGAACTTCCTTGTGAGGAATATCGAGTACGGCTCCTACCATTAAGCCACGGCCACGAACCTCTGTGATATGGCTGTTGCGCTTCTGCAACTCCTTCAGCTGGGCGATGAGATATTCACCAACCTCATGCGCATTCTGTACCAGGTTCTCCTTCTCGAATACATCGAGAACGGCGAGGGCTGCTGTACATGCCAGGTGGTTGCCGCCGAAGGTAGTACCCAGCTGACCATATACAGGAGTAAACTCTGGAGAAATCAACACGCCACCCATAGGGAAACCGTTACCGATACCCTTGGCTACGGTGATGAGATCTGGCTTGATGCCCAACCACTGGTGAGCGAAGAACTTACCGCTTCTGCCATAACCACACTGGATTTCATCGCAAATCAGAATGGTGCCGTATTTCTTGCAGGCTGCCTGCAAGCCCTGAGCAAACTCAGGAGTAACCATGTTGCAGCCACCTACGCCCTGAATCGCCTCGATGATACAAGCGCAGACATCGCCTTTGGCAAGTTCCTTTTCCCAAGCCTCCAAATCGTTGATAGGAAGATAGGTTACGTGACCATTGTCATTGATAGGTGCGATGATTTTTGGATTATTTGTTACCTCTACGGCAAGGGATGTTCTGCCGTGGAAAGCCTTCTCTATAGAAAGCACGCGGGTTCTTCCGTTGGTGAAGGAAGCCAATTTCAAGGCATTCTCGTTTGCTTCGGCACCCGAGTTGATGAGGAAGAACTGATAATCTTCATAACCGCTTATCTTGCCCAGACGCTCAGCGAGTTTCACCTGCAACTTGTTGATGACAGAGTTGGAATAGAAACCCAGGTTGTTCAACTGGTTGGTGAGCATCTCAACATAGTGAGGATGGCAATGACCGATGCTGATAACGGCATGACCGCCATAGAGGTCGAGGTATTCCTGCCCCTTGTCGTCCCATACCTTACAGCCCTTACCTTTTACTATATTAATATCGAAAAGAGGATATACGTCGTAAAGTTTCATGTTAAATCTATGTTTTAAGAAAAACAACTCATAGAGTTATCTTGTGATAAACTTTTTTTTTATGATAGAAGAACGAATGATTTTTCATCCGTTCTTCCGAATTCTTTTATCTAAAATGCTGATGGCTTGAGTTTCAAACCTGCTGTCTGGTCGAGACCAAACATGATGTTCATGTTCTGAACAGCCTGACCTACGGCACCCTTCAGAAGATTGTCGATGCAGGAAGTAATCAGGAGCTTATCGCCATACTTATCTACATGAACCAGGCACTTGTTGGTATTCACCACCTGCTTCAGGTCGATTGCCTTATCCACATAGTGAGTAAACTTGGCATCCTTGTAGAACTCCTTGTAACCTGCCACGATTTCCTCGATAGGCTTGTCGGTCTTCACAACTTCTGTAGCGAAGATACCGCGGGCGAAGTCGCCACGGTAAGGGATGAAGTCGATGGCAGCATCGAGATAGCCCTGTGTCTGCTTCAGACTCTGACGAATCTCTGGCACGTGCTGATGGTTGAATGCCTTGTAGATGCTCATGTTGTTGTTGCGCCATGAGAAATGAGTAGTGGCGCCTGGCTTCTGACCAGCACCAGTACTACCGGTAATGGCGTTAACAGAAACATCGCTGTTGATGAGGCCCATCTTAGCAGCAGGCAACAAACCAAGTTGAATGCAAGTTGCAAAACAACCTGGGTTTGCCACGTGCTGAGCTACGGCTATTTTTGATTCATTTATTTCTGGAAGACCATATACAAAATCGTGAGCGGCTGGGGTTGGCTGCTGGGTAGCAACCACAGTCTCTGGGGTAAGACGGAAGTCCTGTGCCAGGTCGATAATCTTCACGTTCTCCGGAACATTGTGCTCCTTCAGGAACGCCTCGCTCTTGCCGTGACCGAAGCAGAAGAAGATGACATCCACCTGGTCGAAAGGCATCTCGGCGGTAAACTTCAAGTCGGTCTCGCCATACAATCCCTCGTGAACCTCAGCCACCAGGTTGCCGGCGTTACTCTCGCTGTTGGCGAATACAATCTCTGCCTCTGGATGGTTGATAAGGAGGCGAATCAACTCACCTCCTGTATAACCAGCTGCTCCTAAAATACCTACTTTTACCATAATTTAAGTGAAGAGTGTCTGTTTGAAGTGTCTTGCTAATGTGAATTAACGCTGTTCGTCTGGGTGCATACCGTAGTAAACACGCAAAGGTGTTGAAGAAACCTTGATGAAGCCCTTTGCATCCTCTGCTGTCCAACCGTGCTGCATCTCGCCATACTCACCGAGCTTAGACTTGGTCAAATCGTCTGGTGAGTCGATACCTACAGTCTGGAAACTGTATGGACGAAGCTTCAGGATAGCTGTACCGTTTACGTTGCGCTGAGAAGAAGTCAACATTGCCTCGATATCCGGCATCACTGGCTCCAGGTACTGGCTCTCGTGGAGGAACATTCCGTACCAGTTGCCTACCTGGTCCTTCCAATACTGCTGCCACTTGCTCAATGTGCTCTTCTCCAACAGGCGGTGAGCCTCGATGATGAGCTTAGGAGCTGCAGCCTCGAAAGCTACACGACCCTTGATACCGATGATGGTGTCACCCACGTTGCAGTCGCGACCGATGGCGTAAGAAGCACCAATCTCCTCAATCTTCTGGATGGCTGCAATCTTATCATCAAACTTCTCGCCGTTGACAGCTACAATCTCACCCTTCTCGAAGGTAATCTTCAGTTCAGCCTCCTCTTCTTTGGCAGTAACGTGCTTCAGATAAGCCTCCTCTGGAAGACCCTGGGTTGGGTCGAGAATCTCACCACCGCAGATACTGGTTCCCCAGATACCTACGTTATAAGAATACTTCAACTTGGTGAAGTCTGCATAGAAGCCGTGCTCGTTCAGGTAGTCAACCTCCTCCTTACGAGAAAGCGCCTTGTCACGGGTCAATGTGATGATCTCTACACCAGGAGCCATTACCAGGAAGGTCATGTCGAAACGAATCTGGTCGTTGCCGGCACCTGTACTTCCGTGAGCGATGGCATCTGCACCAATCTCCTTGGCGTAACGAGCGATGGCGATGGCCTGGAAGATACGCTCTGAAGAAACTGAGATAGGGTAGCAGTTGTTGCGGAGCACATTACCGAAAATCATGTATTTCAATGATTTCTCGTAATACTCATGGGTAACGTCGAGAGTGACGTATGCCTTGGCACCCAACTTATATGCGTTCTCCTCGTTGGTCTTCAACTGCTCGGCAGAGAAACCACCTGTGTTAGCGCATGCTGCATAAACATCCCAGCCATCCTGGGTCAATTTCATTACTGTGTATGATGTATCGAGACCGCCGCTGAAAGCGACTACAACTTTCTTATTTGCCATTTTATTTTATGTTTAATATGTGGTGAATAATATTTAGATGGCATTCTTGCCAACACCTTATTATATATAAGGATTTAGATTTCTGCAGAAGGACCGTCAATCTTGCGGATTCTCTCAATCACTTCCTGAGGAAGCTTGATAGGCAGATGCTCCTCTGGGTCGAAGAGCATGGCGGTGCAGATGCAGTATTTGCGGTTAGTGCGATGGAGGACATCTACGTTGATGCAACCCTCGCAACCCCGCCAGAATGACTCGTCGTCGGTCAGGTCGGCGAAGGTAACAGGAAGATAACCCAGCTGGGTGTTCATCTTCATGACAGCCGAACCGGATGTCAAAGAGAAAATCTTGGCATGAGGCCATCGCTGTCGGGCGAGCGTAAAGGTCAGGTTCTTGATGCGTTTAGCCAGTCCCATACCACGGAAGTCTGGGTGAACGATCAAACCTGATGTGGTGACATAGTGCTTGTTGCCCCATGTTTCGATGTAGCTGAAACCTGCGAACTTATCGCCCTGGAGTGCGATGACAGCCTTGGCTTCGCGCATCTTGGTAGCCACATATTCAGGTGAACGCTTGGCGATACCTGAACCACGTTTCTTTGCTGCTTCTGCGATTGTAGTCAGAATGGTGTCGATGTATTTGATGTGACTTTCGTCAGCCACCATTACTTTAACTTCTTCCATTTTCTCTTAAATATTTAATAATGTTCTTGTTTCTATTTCTTAATTTATGGGTTGAATCAGTCGTGCAGACTGAGTTCAGGAATAACCACCGAAAGTGCATTGATGATCTCTTCTTCTGTAATTCCCTTTTTCTTGACGAGGAAGATGGTGTCATCTCCTGCGATGGTTCCCAGAATCTGGGTGATGTCGCTGTTGTCAATGTTGTAGGCAATGCTGCTGGCATATCCCGGTCGGGTTCTGATAACTACCATGTTGCCCGAGAAGTTGATGGAGAGGAATCCTGTTCCCATTGCCATGTTGCTGATCGGGATATGGTTGGATACCCGCTTGTAGAGTGCATCGTTCGGAAGTACGTATGTGTATTTGCCGCTGGATGAAGCTGCCTTGGCTACCTTCAGTAGCTTGAGGTCGCGGCTCAATGTGGCTTGCGTAATCTCAAATCCTTCCTGGGCGAGCGCTTGCAAGAGTTGATCCTGCGAACTCAACTCTTGACTAGAGATGAGCATCTTCAATGTTTCCAATCTGCTATTTTTTACCTTCATACGTTGTATTTTTATTCGTTTGCGGTTGCAAAATTACACAAAATATGCGAAACTGCCAAATAAATATTAGAGAAAATGCATTTTTAACGATAAAATGTTTCAAAAGTTTATTTTTATGCATGTTTTATGCAGTATATTTATGCATACGGCGTGTTTGCACTCTGTCTTCTTCTTCCTCATTCTTCCGGATAATGAAAGAAAAGTGTAGAAATTTCGTCTTCAAAGTGTATTTTCTTTGTAGAAAAATTGCAGATATTGATTTTTTTGCTTATATTTGCAAAGTATTCCTCATTGATGCAATGAGTAAGTAAACTGCAATGAACAGAATAGTCACATTAATATATATATGGTTAGGTTGCGTCCTTTCCATGCAAGCACAGACCCGCCATCAGATGGGGGGTATCTATTACGCCTATCCCGGAGGTCCGTCAGCGCAGACTGGAACTTTCGGGACAGACTCCTGCTGCGTGCTTGATTCCTTGAAAGGCGCTTTGCCAGATTCCCAAAAGCATGCTCTCAAGGATTCCCTGATTCCTTCGTCGGGTCTTATCCCAGCCGGATTTACTCCTTTTTATGTCAGTCATTACGGTCGCCACGGTTCCCGATGGATGGCGCATGACGACCGTTATGTATGGATATGCAGGCATTTCGAGGATGAGAGTAATCTTACTCCGCTCGGACTGCAGGTGAAGGGAATGCTGACGAGAATGTGGGAGAATGCCAGGGGAAATGGTGGAAAGCTCACCCGTCTCGGGGCACTTCAGCATCAGGGCATCGCCCGACGCATGTTTGCCCACTTTCCGCAAATCTTTGCTGCCGGCAATCAGGTGAAGGCACGTTCCAGCATCTCCGACCGTTGCGCCAGGAGTATGCAAGCCTTTACTTCGGAACTACAGCTCCTCCAGCCCCAGTTGAACCTGGATGTGAAGACCGATTCTGCTGATATGGCATGGATAGCCCACGTTTCTCCCGAAATCAAGGCGTTGGCAAGCAGAACCAAGGTGGAACCTCTGATTTCTCCCGACAGATTTCTCCGTCAACTCTTCAAAGACATCTCGAAGATTGATGAACCGATGAAACTGATGATTGAGATGCATGCCATCACTTCATCCATCCAGGATATGGGCTTGAATTTCCCGGTTTATCCTATCGATATTGAAGAAGCCTTGAATGCTCTCTTCACGGACGAGGAGTTCCAAGCCATCTATGAGGCAAACAACCGTCGCATGACCATCGTCAATGGCAACGAACCTACCAACGAGTCGATTCCTGCACGCTGTGCCATTCCGCTCTGGCAGAACATCGAGGCTGAGGCTGATGCCGCCCTGCGTGCTCGCCAGTCGTCGGCAACCCTTCGCTTCGGTCATGATACGGCGCTCTATCGCCTGCTTTCTCTCCTCTTCAATACCGCCCACCTTCCTCCAAGTGCCAAGGATGATGAGGAACAGGTGGTTTTGGGCGATGATGTGGACAGGATGGATAGGGTGGTTCCGATGGCAGCGAATCTGCAGATGATTTTCTATAAGAATGCCCAGGATTCCGTCTTGGTGAAGTTCATGCTCAATGAGAAGGACATCAAGATCAATATCCTCTCGCAGGTGGAGTATGGCACGTGCTACTATCCCTGGAACCAGTGGAAGAAGCAGATGCACGAACGCATCCACAACCTGGAGCACATCCGCCAGCTGAATGCTATCAATACGATGGTGGGCACGGCGCAGGCCAATACCCAGAGTGCCGGCCTGTTTGGCAAGGGCAGTGAGGAGCATGGACAGACCCTGCCTGCCGTACTCGTTCCGAATGGTCAGAACTTCTGGACTCCGCAGACCCAGGATACCGAACAGAAGTGCATCGCACCTTATTATTATAAGGACTCCCTTTTGCAGGGTTTCCGCTGCAGCCATTGGATAGTGGGTGGCTGCATGCAGGATTACGGTTCCTTTACCGTTGCCGCCCTGGGCGATGAGCTGAGGCTCCAGCCCGGGCAGCGCGCTACTCCTTTCAGTCATGCCGATGAGGTTTCGCATCCTCATTACTATGCGGTGAATCTGAAGAAGGAGCATCTCAAGGCTGAGATGACGGCATTGAGCCATACCTCCATCCTCCGTGTCACTCCCGAAAAGGACCAGCTGGTTCATCTGGTCATCAATCCGAATAGTGATGAAGGGCAGGGCTACATCGAGATTGATACCCTCAATCATGTGGTGTATGGCTATAATCCGGTGCATCGCATTTACCAGGGATGGGGCGAGTCGGCTGGTTTCAGCGGTCACTTCGTGCTGGCTTACGATGCCAGAGACCTGGTGGATTACGGCGTGTTCGAAGGAGACAACAGAATTAGCAAGGGCTTGAAGATGCAGGATAAGCCACGCATCGGTGCCTGGCTCACTTTCCGTGGAAAGGCGGGCAGGGCGATGGAGTGGATGTCGGGCACTTCCTTCACCTCCCGCGAGAAAGCCCTGGCAAATCTCAATGCCGAGAACTACAACTATGGCGGCTTGGATTTCTATAGCATGATGCAGTTTGCTGCCGATTTGTGGTGCGACCGTCTGCATACCATCGATGTGGATCATCACGACCAGGCAAAGGTCAACCAGTTCTATGGTGCCCTGTATCGCTGTTCCTTCCTCCCTCACGAAGTGAGTGATGTGGGTGATGAAATCAGATATGATGATTTCTCCATGTGGGACATCTATCGTGCTGAATTGCCGCTCTATACGCTCATCACCCCGAAGCGTTCGGGCGAGATGATGCAGTCGCTGGTCGGGATGTATCAGAACCGTGGCTGGCTTCCAGCTTTCCCATGCTGGAACAGTTATACGGCTGCGATGATAGGCGACCATGCCAGTGCCGCCCTTGCCGATGCCTACATCAAGGGCATCCGCAACTTCGATGCGCAGAAGGCTTACGAGGGAATGCGCATGAATGCTTTCTCTACACCTTATATATATAAGGAGTATCAGGAAGGAAAGGGACGCCGTGCCATCCAGTCGTATATCAATAATGGCTACATTCCTTTGGAGGATATGGTGGAGGAAGCTTATCATACCAACGAGCAGACTTCACGCACCCTGGAGTATGCCTACGATGATTTTGCCGTGGCGCAGATGGCGAAGGCGCTGATGGATTCCTGCAGGGATGCTTCGCAGCGACAGAAATATCAGGAAGATTACAACGAACTGATGCGCCGTTCCGAGAATTGGCGCAATGTCATCAACCCCGTCTCGGGTTGGGCGGATGGCAGATATGAGAATGGAAAATGGCTGAACAATAAAGACCTGGTTCATCGCCAGAGCTTCATCACCGAGGGTGCTGCCTGTCATTATACCTGGTATGTGCCTCAGAATCCGGAAGGCTTGTTTGAGGTGATCCGCCATAGCAAACCGATGGATAAGAAGGAGAAGAAGGCAGAAGATAAGGTCATCTACCGCCTGGACAGGATGTTCGACAAGGGATGGTACTGGCATGGCAACGAACCTTGCCATCAGATAGCCTATCTTTATGATGCTGCCGGAGCTCCGGAGAAGACCCAGCAATGGGTGCACCACATCCTGCAGACGGAGTATAATGATACCCCGGGCGGTTTGTCGGGCAATGATGATGCGGGTCAGATGTCGGCATGGTATGTATTCTCCTCCCTGGGTTTCTACCCGGTTTGTCCTGGCACACCTTATTATTATATAGGTACGCCAGGTTTCGACAAGGTGACGCTGAATCTGGAAAACGGAAAGAAGTTCATCTTGTCAGCCCGAAGAAAGGATGCAGGCAGCTACCTCATCCAGTCTACCTCTCTTAACGGAAAACCACTGAATGGTTACCGCCTCTCTCACCAGCAGATAGTGAGTGGAGGGCAACTGCTTTTTGAATTGAAATAATAGAATCATAGAAAGTAATACTGTAGGCGTAAGCCTGGCAACTAGATCAATTAACAGATAAGTATATGGATGCTGTAACGAGTTTTATTTATGGAATGAGCATGATGTTCTTTTCCATGATGGCATGGATGTTTTGGCGTAAGGGCAGTGAACGGCTCTTCCGCCTCATCATGCTTTTGATGTTGATAGCGGATGCACAGTGCCTGAAAGACCTCGTGCTCTTCTACTACAAGGGTTTCGGCAGTACGGAGGGATGGTATTTCACCTCCGCTGTCGATATGTTTATCATTCCGTTCTATAGCTTTGTGCTGATGGAACTGGTGAAACCGGGCTGGACTACCTGGACCAAGGCGGTGGTGCTGGAGTTGCCTTTTGTGCTGCTTCCGCTCTTGTTTCTCATCTCGGGTGCCAACATCTATTTTTATATTCTCTCGGTATGGGGTGCCATTTATGGCGTCACCACCTTCGTTGTACTCTTCTTCCTCATCCGCAGGTATCATCGCCAGCTCAAGGAGCGTTTCTCCTATCAGGAGAACATCAACCTTTCCTGGCTCCTTGCCATTCTGGGCAGTTTCTTCCTCATCCTGATTATCTGGACCTTGAGCTGCTTTGTCATCGACGGAGGCTTCGACAATCTTTATATGGTCTGCTCCCTGGCTATCTGGATGTTCATCTGTTACTTTGGATATCGACATGAGTCGGTGATTGATGAACTGAAGGATGTGGAGGCAGCGCATGCAGAAGCTGCTCCGCAAGAGAGTGAAGAGGAAAAGCAAGGTCTCGCCACCGAGGTGCAGCGTCTCTTTGAAGTGGAGAAAATCTATCTCAATCCGCGACTCAAGCTCTCGGATGTGGCACACATGGTGGGCACCAACCGCACTTATCTCAGCAGGTATTTCAACCAGGAGAATGGCAGCACGTTCTATGATTTCGTGAACAATTACCGCCTCCGTTATGCTGAAAATCTGCTTCGAAACTCAGAATCTTCCATTCTGGAGATTCCAGAGAAGTCGGGATTTAATTCCCTTTCCACCTTTAGAAGAGTCTTTTCTTCTGCTTATGGCTGTTCGCCTAATGAATTTAGAAATGCTCTGTAAATGATTGTAAACCAACTGAATTTACGAAATGAATGCATGTTTTTTACGAAATGAGTTTTGGTAACAGGCAATAAAAAAGATACTTTTTGTTCAAATGGCTTCTTTTTTTTACCAAATGAAGCCTGACTTTCGGAAAAAAAGCTTATCTTTGCATCAGAATTTTCTAGATTAGGTTTACTTATCATTTGCTTTTGATAGAACACATAAAGAGGTTGGCTAACCCGTGGTGGGCAAGCCAACCTCTGCTTTTTTATTTCTGTTGAAATCTTATTCCTTGTTGCTTCCGAAGATGCGAAGCAGATAGAGGAACAGGTTGATGAAGTCGAGGTACAATGTCAAGGCTCCGATGAGTGCCAACTTCTGAGCACCTTCGCTCATGTCATACTGTGTCTGGAGCATGTGCTTAATCTTCTGGCTATCCCATGCTGTGAGACCGGTGAAGATAGCAACACCCACGTAGCTCAGGATGTAGTCAAATCCAGAACTCTTCAGGAACATGTTTACTACGGTGGCGATAATCAGACCAATCAAAGCCATGAAGAGAATCTTACCCATCGAGGTCTGGTCCTTCTTGGTGGTGTAACCATATACAGCCATGGCACCGAAGGTTCCGGCTGTGATGAAGAACACCTTGGCAATGCTGGTCATCGTGTAAACCACGAAGATGGAAGAGAGCATCGCTCCGTTCAATACCGAGTAGACGATGAAGAGCAGGGTAGCCGTGCTTAACGACAGGCGGTTCAGGGCACCTGTGATAATGAATACCAGGGCGAGTTCAGCGATGACCAGTCCGAAGAGCAGGCCTCGGCTAGTCATCAGCGTCATCATCAGGGTTGGGCTGGCAGCCACGCCGTATGCAGTAACACCCGTAATAACGAGAGCCAGGGTCATCCATGTATAAACCTTGCGCATCAGTGCGGAGAACACGCCGCTCAATCCACGCTCCTTCTCATTGATAGCAAAGCCGTTGCTTTGCTGTTCATTCTGATTATTAATCAGATTGTACATTTCCTTTTCTGTCATAGTTTTATTTTCTAATTGTTGTGCAAATACAAAGCGCAAAGATAATGCCAATTATTGAAACTAGCGATTATCTCTGCGCTTTATTAACATTTATTCCGTTCTTTTACGGCTTTCCGACTGTTTTGACTGGTTTTTATCTCATTCTTTTCAGTCTTCGTCCGTGTCCTCATCCCTTATTTCAGGGCAATCTTCCTTACTGCCACCTGTTTGCCGCCTCGTGTCACTTCTACGATTATGTTGCCCTGGATGGCTGTGCGAACCTGTTCCTTCTCAGCCTTTGCCTTCTTCTGGAGGGCGAGAACGCCATCGGCAGCATACACGCTGATGAGGTCGTTCGGCTGGAGTCCCTTGAGGACGATGGTTCTGAATCCGATAGCCTGGATGCTGATGTCTGACTTCATGTCGGTTGCCATGCGGTTGAAACTGATGGTGAAGCGATGGTTCTGCTCGCCTGCCTGGTTGGCATGGAATCGGTAATCGCCTTCCTTCAGGTCTATAGCCTTTCCGGTTTCCTTGTCCTTCAGCCATACGGTTTCGTATTCGCTGGCATCGCATTCTTCAGGGATGCTGATGGTGTATTCACCCGTTTCCGGCAGACTGATGCCGATGCTCTGTTCTGCTTCAATGCTGATGGCAGAGAGGAGCGAGTAGCGTCCGCCGTTGCGGGTAGCATAGATCTGAGCATTCTGGCTATTCATCCATTTTACGCCGTCGCTTCCCAGGTCGAAGTCTGATTTTGCTTCCTGTGCCGGAACTGCGTTCAACTGGAGCTGGTCATCTGCAGGAGTGCTGTTGCCGGCTCTGCTGTTTCTGTTGCTCTGTGTGATGGCGATGTCGAGGGCTCGGGTTCCTGCATAGGCTGTTTTTGCCCTTTTTCCCTTATTATCCACTATCACGCTTTCTGAATTATCCAGAGTGGCAGTCTGGGTAAATACGGCATCCATTGCTGGGATGTAGCCGGTTGTTACACCATCGGTATTGATTGCCTTGTAGCTGCCGTTGTCATCATCATCATCATTATCATATTGATAGATGACTCTGCCATATTCCATATCGCTATAGTTCATGGCGCAGAGATAAGGCGAACCGAAAAGGTTCCAGCCCATGTTCTCCTTATGGGTGAACTTCAAACCGCCACCATTGCTGCTCGACCATGGCTGCTGGTTGTTGTTCTGCGTCAAGATAATCTGTCCTAACTGACTACCGTTCTCCGTGTAACTGGTTCCATAGAAGCGGACGGTCTTGGCTGCTTTGGCATCCATTCTGAAACCTGCGGTGAAGTTTCGCTGGTTGTCTACGCCCTTTACCCATGCTTTACTATCGTTTTGGTCAAATTTATAGTCGTACTTGGCACGAGTAGCTGCATTATAGTAGTAGGCTACTACGCTACCATCAGCAGGATTATTTGTGCCCTCAACCTCCATATTGGTAGCCTTGAAAGGCATGGAGAAGAAGTTGGTTCTTGCCTTCAAGTTTCTTTCCACGGCAAAGTTGGTGAGGTTTACATAACTGTTGTTGCCTCTTAAACCAGCGTGGTGCTTCAAGAGTAGGAAGCCTGGGCTGAACGGATTCGTCTCTGTATAGAATGTGTTGTCGAGCTTCAGCTCCTTGTCTTCTGCCATGACATAGATCACAGATTTACCATGAGGATAATCTGATTTCTTTGCTTCTGCATCTTTTGTTAGATACCAAGTCTCGAAACATCCGTTATCAACCTTACCTCTGATGCGTTGGTTGCCGGCAAGGTCATGGTTGTGCATCACCATGTCGATGCATCCTTGGGTTTTGCTTTCATCTGCATTGGCGTTGATGTTGGTATTGTCTGTCTCGTCAAGCTGGTACTTCCAATAATCATCATTCACATATTTATTATAGGTGGTTACAGATGATCTGTTGGCAGCATTACCCGTTGTTGATGGTAATTCACTAGCAGCTGTTACATTGACGGACTTCACATTCTCCACGCTTCCTAACGCCAGACTGTTATAGAGCAAACCACTTGCATCGCCTGTTACCTTTGCATTTGCATCGAGGATAGAGGTGGAGAGCATGCTGTTGCCCTGGAGGCAGACGTTGCCCGAAACCTTGAATCCATCAACAAGACACATTCTGGTATCTGTAGTTCCGCTGTTGAGTGTCAGTCCATTGATGGTAGACTGACTGGCAAACTCAATGATTCCTTTTCTCTGAGTAAGGAGATCCTGCACGATAGCTTCTGGTTCTGTTTTAGAACTTTTTTCTTTGCGCATCGAACCAAACATCTTGACACCAGGCATGCTGATGTTCACGTTATCAGCCTTCATATTCCTGTCTACGAAGACGTAGCCATATTTACCTGCATTCTTGTTGGCATAAAGCTCAGCCAGGTTGATGGCGCCTTGCAGGTCGTTGGTTGGGCTTTCCCAGCTTTCACCTGTTCCTGTAACTGCAGAACCTTCTTTTACATAGATAATCTGAATCATCTTCGTGTCACACTCGTATGCACCGATATCTATGTTGTCGCCAATCAGACGGGCTGTATTGCCCAAGTCCTTTTCTGAGTTTATATCAGCATTTAGCGGATATCTCTCGTTGCTTCCTTTATCGAGTAACATGAGGCTAGGTCGAATCCTATAGTCACCGTTGTTTGGATCAACGAAGTTCGGACCATTTAGCACATCTCCGTTTTCTGTATTCGCAGGGAAGGCAATGTCATTATTTGCTTCGTTCTTTGTATCGTTATCTTTAATCGTGTTGTCTCCATTGTTCCAAGTTAAGGAGTTATAGATGCTGCCTGTTCCTTGCACACCTCGTCCTATGTTGTTGACAAACGTAGCGTTTGTAATATCTGCAGATTGTGAGCCGGAAATTGTAAGTCCTGCTGCTTTTCCGTCAGCAAACAAAACATTCCACATCTTTATTCCACATCCTAACGAGTTATCTACATACATTCCAACTCCACTATTGTGTCTGAAGGCGCTATGATGTACCTTCAATAGACTACCCTTTCCGCCATTATCCTTATTTATCAAAGCCTTTACTCCCACACCACTCTGGTTCTGGAATGTGAAACCGGAAATAGTTACCGGCTTACCATTCGTTACGATATTGAGCAAGTTTGTGGTTTTGCCCGCCTTGGCTGGGTTCTCAATGAGTACCGAAGGTTTGCTAAAGTCTTGCACCTCTGTTCCGTCAGCATTCTTCGAGCCCGTACAACCACCTACAAGTTCAATCGATGTTATATACTTAGCCTTTTCGTCATTGTTCACAATGAGAGAGAAGGCATCGCCGCTAGAGTAGGTTGGCGAATAATAAGTACCTCCACGTACAAACACCTTTCTGTTGTTGTTGGTTGTAGTACCTGCAGATACGTTGCCAGAAGGGTTAGCCATGGCAATGATGGCACCACGAAGGTCGGTGCTTTGGTTATCCCAACTGCTACCATCGCCATTTCCTTTCTCTTCCGTACCGATATAAACCTCTTCTAAGTCTGTAAACTTGAATACATACTGGAATTCATACATACCGATATCGATAGGTTTTTCTGCTATATTACCATTCTCGTCTTTCGGACCAACGTATCTGTTGTATGTACCGCTGACAGGACGGATGTACTCAGATGGATAACCATATTCCCCAAGGCGAGTATTGTGCATAGTCCACCAATTCAGATATTTACCAGTCTCGTTTGTATCGTCTGCATCCTTCTTTCCGTCACCTGCATCTGTAAGCACAGAGATAGCCTGTGGATTCCACTTGGCATCCTGTGTATAACCTTCGTAACCCTTTATCGTTGTAGGCGCTGTGAAGCGTGGACCATCCGATGCGATGTTCTCCTTGTTCAGCTTGATGTTGCCATCCGTTGCAGGAGAAACTGTAGAAGCAGGTAATTCATCCCAGGCGCAGTTGCGCATGTGCTCTCTTTGGAGGAGTACACTATTATCTGTAGATTCATTACCCCAAATGGCGGTATTATATAATATAGGTGTAATCGTACCGCTTTCCACCTCGTTCTCCACATGGATGGCTCCATCTTGCTTTGCCTTGTTGTTGACGATGAGGCTGTTTACGATGTAGGCATCCTGATAGCCCGCAGTCATACTGCCGGCATCGTTTGCTCTACGGATGTAGATGGCACCGCCTTGTGAATTTTGTGTGCCCGTATATCTGCCACAAGTTACATCATTGTTGGCTAAGAGCGAGTTGACGATATGCAGGTTTCCATTATCCGATTTTGTGAGATAGAGATAGATGGCTCCACCCTTACCAGGTTCGGTGACTTCATCCTGACTTGCCTTTTCTGATACGTTACTGTTACCGCTGATTGTACTGCCGATGATGTCTAGACTTGCATTGTTTACATAGACAGCTCCGCCATGCAGACCGGAGTTCTTCATCAGTCGGCAACGGTTCAATGTATAGTTCACGCGGTTGGTGTAGATACCGCCTCCACGACCAATCTCGGCAACTTCGTTAGTTCCTCCTTCTTCTGTCTGCAGCTGTGTCATGGTTTCACCATTCATGATGGTAATACCGTCTAATACGACATCATTGTTCAATGTTGCCGAAGTACCTGTAGTGCTCGCATTACTGTAGACAACATGATATACATTACGTTCCTTTTCAGATGCCTTGATGTCACCGGAAAGAATCGTAGGATTCTGGAACTCCCATGGCTCTATCAATCCGTTCTTGTTGTTGTCGGTCATGTAGTTGGAGTTGCGTTTTGACAGAATAACTTTGATGGCTTCGTCAGGAACCAGGGTTTTGTCTCCAAAGCTTGTAAACTTATCTCCAGTTTCTTTTCCCGTAACAGGATCAACAGGAGTAGAAGAATACAGGTCATCTTTCGAGAAACTGCCGAAGATATCTACGTTCACAGGGATGGTGAAGCTCTGCAAGCGGCGGTCTATCGTGTTTTGCTCTGGCGAAAGGTCTTTATTCTGTCGCATCTTGCTCGGCTTGTAGGTTCCGCCTGTCATCAGAATCTCGAAGTGGGTAGCCTCTGTAGCCACTTCCTTTTCTCGTGCCTCATTGATGTAGTCGAGGGCTGCTTCGAGACAGTTGAAAGGAGTCAGGAAGGAGCGGCCATAATACTTTGCCTTCTCTTCTTCTGTTACAATCTCACCACCTGTCTGAGAAACGAACAGGCGCTTCAGAAGCTTGGTCTTATCAAACGCAGGCAGATCAGATGTGTATGCGCCGGCTGTCTGTTGCTTGGTCTTGGTTCTTTCCTTGCCGGTAATATCGTAGCTGCTGATACCATAATCCTTCCATGCATTAACGTATTTTTCCTCAGCTCCGTTGCCAATCAATGGTGAATAGGCACGAGGTTTGAAGATTTTGTTGTCGTTGAAGTAACTGTCCAGATCGCTGGTCATCTCCGTGTTCATTCTATTGGCAGGCAACGCCATCTTTTCTACGAAACAATAGTTGTATGGGTAGAATTCTTCCGTATATGTTCCGAGTCCCTGCAGATAGTCGAATGCCTTATAGTTCACATCACCGCTGATGTTGTTGTCGGTCTGTGCCGTATTTCCCCATATTACGGAGTTTCCGCCAATCAGGGAGTTCTCCTCCTGGTAGATTCCGCCACCAATGGTCGCCTCGTTGCTGGCGATGGTGCATGAGATGACGTAGGCATGGTAGTTCTTGGTGTCTTCGTTCTTATCGTTGGAACGAAGTGCATAGATGGCACCACCTTTCTGTGCCTTGTTTCTTACGATGACACTACCGCTTACGATGCTACCCTTCAGTAGCGTGAGAGCACCGCCCTGAGTTGCCTGACAGTCGGAAATTTCACAGTTGCGTACATGTGCCTTTTTGGGTACAATGGCTGCACCACCCATACTCTTGAAGCCCGACTTGTCGCTTGCGTTACCGTCTATCAGGCGACAGCCATCTATAATGGTATTCGCTGTCAGGGCAGAGGTGTTGTAATCGTCATAGTCGCCCGTAGGCCATTTGCCGAAGCACACGGTGTGGTAGCCGTTCACCTCCTGGTTAACGGCAGAACCTTCTTTTACTTCGGTCTTCGCACTTAATACCGTCTGGTAAGTGCTGATACAGTCGCGTTTGTCATTATCCCAATTGGCGGTTCCATCTTTCAGCTTTCCTCCTTCCTGGTCACCCTCATAGTAGCCACCCATCAGGCATACTCCGTTAGGAATCAGGAAGGTATAACTCTGCGGATCGCTAGGGTCTGCCAGTGTGTTGGCATGATAAGTAAAGCGCTTTCCGGTTTCATCAGCCTGATAACCTGCCACTTTTACAAACACCTGATGCTTTAGGTTGCTATCTGTAATGCCTTGGTTCGCTGTTTTAAATTTCTCGCCGGCAGCGGTCAGCACACTCTGCAGCTTGTCAGCACAGGCAGCGTTTTCCGGACTGTCTCCACTTCTGTTTCCCCATCCGTTTTGGGTTACATAATAAATGTAATCTATAATATTTGCGCTGTTTGTCTTTTTCTGTGGTGCGATATTGGCATTATTGTCAGCCTCGTAGGCACCGATATCAATGGCGCAGTCCTTGATACGGTTGGTATAGTCCATATCGGTTTCCGGAAGGATGATTCCATTTCCTACATTTGTGGTTCCACCATTCAGACACTTGTTACCCGTCAAACCACCCGCCTCGTACAGACGGAAGTTGTTCTTCAGTCGGGCATTGCGGAAGCGGAAATTGTTTCCACTTTCGTAGGTCTGGTCTTCAAATGGGAAAGCCAAATTTGTGCCAGTGAAATTTCCATCGCTTTCCTGGAATTTGTTGTTGATGTTACCACTGTTCATGTAGCAGTTGTGGGATGGATTCATCTTGCCCGATGCAGCTGAGTTTACCTGATCTGTAATCTGCTTGCTGTTGTCGTAATTATCATAGATGATACAGTTGTAGAGTGAGAGCTGTGAGCTAACTCCGGTATTGGCATCCTGCCAGTGATAGATGCCGGTTCCGTTTGTCGCCATATTGTAGGCGATGGTATTGTTGTAGAACTTGGCACTCTCCAGGAAGATACCTCCGCCACGACAGGTTCCGTTATAACAACGGTTGTTTGCCACCACAAGGTTGTAGCCGGTACCTTGAATCATATAGGCTCCGCCTCCATAACTTTCACTGCTGTTGGCATAACTCAGGTTTCTCAGCAGGTAACTGTTCGAAATCTTACTGTTCTCGCCGTCCATATACAAACCGCCACCACGTACGCGACTGCCATGGTTGAAGTTGTTGACGATGATGAGATTTTCCAGTTCTACACCTCGGAATACACGCACACCTGCTCCTCCGTCACGGTTGGCACCAGGATAGTTGATGATGTAACCGTGACGTACAGAGAAGCCATCCCATTTGGCATGCTCGTAATCCACGTAGTTTTTATCGTCTTTTAAAGTTCCTTTATAGCGTACGGCATTACCATCTGTACGTGAGGCGTTTCCATCACCCGATGGCGACCAGGTAGGAAGGCATACGTCTGGCTGATACAGTACATAATGGCGCTCTGTTTTCCCGCTGTTCATCAACTTTTTTGTAAAGTCATATTTAGAGCCATCTTCAGGTTTGTCCTCCTGATACCACATTTCCTTATCTCCGTTTTTGAAGTATACAGGCGATTCCTTTCTGATCTGTAGAATGGTTTCATACTTGGTCTTGTCCAGCTTTTCGTATTCCTTGCGTGCCGGCACGTATTGTGACAGCAGCGGATGACGGTCGTCTTCTCCAGGATAGCCGTCGTATGGGAAACCACCATAAACCTTCACGTTGTCTCTGATAACGAATCCTTTGTAGTCGGTATAGATGCCTGCACCTACCCACACCACAACGCTGTCTTTTTTTATTTTATTCAACTCAGCTGCTCTTTCCACAGCATATTGTAGACCGCTGATGTATCGTTCGTCTCTGTTGTTGGTGATTTTATTATATGTTCCCCAGCCAGAGAGATACTGCTTGTCCTGATTTCCTGAGTTAGTCCAGAAATCACCATAAGAGTCAGTTTCTGAACGATACTTGCGGTTAGCCAGACTATACTCCTCGTTTTCGATGGTTGTATTGAGCAAGCTTCCATTGTCTGTTACATAGAAGTCATTGCCCGTTCTTGCCCTATTATTATCACACATGGCGTTGCCGATAATAGCCTTGTCCCAGCTGCTTCCATCATATTCGGTTCCAGATTCATTCAGAAGATTGAAGTTCGGGTTGCCGTCCTGGTCGTCATCATTGGCGTCGCTGCTGCTTTCATAGTTCTGGTTGTACGAACGCACGTAGATAATCTTTCCTGCTTTTGGCAGGAGAGCTTCGTATGCACCCAGGTCGGGAACACCACCTAGGTTGCGGTCTTCGCCGGTGATGTCCTTGGCTGTTGTGGTTGCATTGCTTTCTTGGACGCTGTTGATGATGCGGTCTTCGCCGGTGATGTCCTTGGCTGTTGCGGTTGCATTGCTTTCTTGGGCACTGTTGATGATGCGGCCAGCTTGTAAAGAACTGGTCAGCGGGCGGAAGGATGAATAGCCTCCGTAATAAACGTTGCCGCTCATCTTGGCACCCACTTCATTGGTCGGGTTGCTGAAGTTCAGGGCTCCTTCTTTTCCAAGAGTGTTGATACTCATGCTGTTCTTGCATTCAGAATCTTCCCATGCACCGTTGATGTTCAGTTTGTTTCCTACAGCATACGAGGTTCTCTTCACAAGGTCGTTATCTGGCGCTACTCCCTCATTGTTGATGATGCTTACATGGTTGAGTGTGAGAGAGTTGTTGCTGCCTTGACTCTTGTTCAGATAGATGATGGAAGGCAGCTCAGATGGACTTGAATTAAGCGGATCCTTGCTTGTGTTGTTGTTGATGACGCAGTTTTCCAGTTCCAATTTCACATTCACGGCATCCGGCATGGTTGCTATAGCACCGCCATCTGTCGCTGTATTGTTCTCAAAGATGCAATTCTTCAGCTTCACGGTGGTTGCTTTCCTGCTCTGATCCATGCTTCCTATCAGTATGCCGCCACCATAAGGCATGTAGGCAGTACCGGCAGCGTATGCATGGGTAAAGGCATAGCCGTCGATGGTGATGTTGGCACCCGCTTCGATGCGGACCAGATGGTAGAGGCCCTCGTTGAGGTCAGAACCATTCAGGTTTCCGTTCAGTTCGGTGCGGTATTTGATAGGGGCACGGTCTTCATCCTTCGGATTCGGATTCTCTGAATATCCTGGATAACCGCCATACACTGTAATTGGGAGTATGCAAGGTGGAATGCTGAAGGTGCATGACCTGGCGTCTGTTTCCTCGCACTTGTAGGCTATCTTCGGTTCGAACACACCCTCGCGGCTGCAGATTTCAAACTCCCAACCGCTGTTCTTGCTGATGTTAAATTCCTCTGGCGTAGTGTTGTCAGCAGTAACAACCTGAACCTTCTCTCCATCCTTGATGTCGGCAAGATAACCGAGTACTTCATCTACAGATGATGAGGTATAGCTCTTTTCCCACGACTGTCCTGTTCCGTCCACCAGTTCTCGTGAACGGTCAAAGTAGATGCGCAGGCGTTTCTTGCTGTCATTCTTTTCAAATACAAGGTTGTGGTTGTCAGCCATATAGGCTCCTGCTGACGGAACCGAACTGATAGCTTTTCCGCTCAGGTCTATTTTTGGCTGATACAGGTAGGAAGATGGCAGGAGAGCATAGCTGATGCCCACGTTGCGCAGTCGGCTACCTGTCAATGTTTCCCAGTAATAGTTCACCGTCTTCATGTCTGTAAGAACGCCACGTTTCTCATTGAAGGCTTCCACCGTGTTGTAAGGTGCTTCTTTGCCCATCTCGAATCCCTTGCCCGAGTAATACGTGTTGATGGAGATGGTTCCGCTTTGATAGGTGCTGGTCCATTTGGCTGCATTTACATCCGAGATGGCGTTGTTGTAAAACTGTACGGTCTCTTCTGATGGGTTGGCTGCATAAATCTGTGCCATGGACGCTGAGTTGCTGGTGCCAGACTTGTGCCGGAGCAGCGAGTTGTTCCAGATGACGTTGTTGGCAAGAAGACCCTTTTTCTTAATATACACACCACCCGTATTGGATGACAGCTCGTCAGCGGCATCTGATGTGTTGGTGGTGTAGTTGTTGACGATGGTGTTGTTAATCACCAGTCCGTGACCATCCAGATACACAGCACCATTTCGGGTACTGGTATTGTTACTGATTACCGAGGTGGCAAGAATCTGATAATAGGCTTTCTCTGAGTTATTAGCGTCACCATTCAGATAAACGCCCGCTCCCTGATAGGCAGAGCAGTTGGTTACCATACTTCGGGTGATGAAGCCGGCTTCGTCTATATAGATACCTCCGCCCTGATAAGCCGAGCAGTTGTATACCAGGTTACCTTCCGTCTGTCCGTTCCTGCAATAGATGCCGCCGCCACGTGGCTGGGTGTTTGTGGTTTTCTTCATGCCCGGGTTACAGAATCTCACGGTGCAGTAGCGCATTCGGGCTGATGGGTCGTTGATATAAACGCCTGCACCACAGCCTGGGGCGTATTCGGCTTTGTTCGTATCGTGAAATTTACCTCCATCAATGGTGAAGCCTTCAAGATATACTTCGTCGGTAAAGGCATTTCCTCCAGGCAAGGGAGCAAACCATACCACATGGTAGGAACCGCTGTTCTGTATGTTCCAGGCTTCGTCATTATTACTCCAGTTGGCATCGTCGCTTCCCTTGAATTCCGCACCCCTGATGATGGATTCTTGTTTCCAGCCCCATGGCTTTAAATCCTTGGATTCCTCGATGCGCTCGGAACGTCTTTTTTCGGTTCCCTTAAATGCACCATAAACGCTGATGCCATTCTTCATCAGCAGGGATACCGGGGATGATGTATCATCGGTAATGCGGTCTTTTACTACATAGGTTCCGGCTGCTACCCAGACTTCGCCTTTCTCGCCTGGTGCATTTTCTGCCAAATCGTTGATGGCCCACTGGATATCGTCCGTGGCATCATCCCATGATGTTCCGTCGCCCTTTCCCGCTTTCTTGGGTTTCACGTATCTGATGCGTCCTGCCTTCATGCGGGCATACTCGTAGGCGCCGATGTCGATGGTGCTTGTCTGATAGCGTGTTCTACCCATGATGTCGGTAGAAGTTGTTTCCAGGGTTGCATTAACTACAAGATTTTTATAGTATTCCAGTTTTCCCTTGTTCAGAAGGGCAGAGGTTTCCTCGAAAGTGAAGGCGGTGCTGTATAATTGCTTCAGGTTACTGCTGAATGAGAAGTCGTAACCCTGGGTCACGGCACTCTGCTTGAACCAAGGGGCTGGCTCAATGCCGTGGTTCTCGTTGCTGATCCTTACGTTCCCGTTGGCGTCGGTGTTGGTATCGGGATTGGTAACTTCTACTTCCGGAAAAGCACAGGAATGGAAGGCAGGACGGCTGTCTTGCTTGCTGAGTGCCGTGGAATGCCAGAGCACGCTGTTGTAAACTGCTCCGCCGTCAATGCTGTTTGATGCCCCGTCTGTGGTCAGGTCTGCGGCGGATACGGTGTTGGCTATTACAGAACAGTTGACGATTTTCGATGTGCTCGAAAATCGGATACCGCCGTTCGTATTGTTGTTGATGTTGCAGTTGTAGACGGTGGCAGTTCCGTCTATCCACATACCGCCACCTTCGTTTTCGCTGGAGCCTCGCTTGCCTGCTACATTATTAAAAATGCTGCAGTAGCTGATGGCTGACAGCTGGTTGGTACAGGAATTATCTACATAGATGGCACCGCCGCGCATGCCGTAGTTGTTCGCAAAGTTACATTGCGAAATACGGAAGTAACGGCTGCCGGCATTGTTGTCGTTGCTGTTGTTCACCACGTAGATGCCGCCGCCTCTGCCATTTGCAGAAGTATTCTCTCCCTTGGCATTACCTGCTGCGATGAGGAAACCGGAAACAATGGTTGGCTTGTTGCCGTCGTTGGTGTTGTCCTGTGTTACGCCCATCTGGAGGGTCAGCACATGGATGGCATTGTCGTTGCGGGTGGTGTTCTCTGGATAGATAATCAGCTGCTGGCTCGCCTTGTCGTTGGTGGCGATGTCGCCCACCAGAGCCGTCTGATACTTCATCTGATATTTGTGTCTGCCCGTAGGGAGATCGTTCTTGATGGTTTCGTCTCCTGCAAAACCTCCATACATGGCAACGCCCGAAGGGAGAACGAAGCCTCCCTCCGGTGCCTTGTAGATGTGGCCGGTAATATCCTCGTAGCCTTTCACCCAGATTTCGTCGCCAGCCTTGGCTAGGCGCAGCGCTTCTGTCAGGGTGATAGCATTCTCCCATGATAAACCGTCGTTGCTGGAGGTCGTTATCTCGGAATCTGCTTTTACATAATAGGTCTTGCCTTGTGCAGACAAGGCGATGGAGCAACCCAGCAACAGGAGGGTTGCGATAAGCTTGCAGTATGTTGGATAGAGTTTTCTCATGATGAATATTCTCTTATTATGTTAGAATTTGTCGATGATGATGTTGCTCGCATTACCGATTTTGGCTCCCTTGATGGTTACGTTGATCTTGTACCATTGGGCAGGATTGAAACTTTCTGTCCGGTTCTTCAAGTCGAAAGTCACCTTGTCGGATTTTTCCTCTGTTGCGCCATCTTTTTTCGTCTTGATATCGAAGGTGATGCGTGGCTTCGTAGTGCCATCAGGGAAGGTGTAATGATAAACTCTTCCGTTACGCTTGCTGATTTCCGAGGTGTTGATGAAGTTTTTCTGTCCGCCTACGGATGTCTTTTGGGTTATACTTGAAGCGGCGGCATAGAGGGTAGGGAAGAGCCGTCCGTATCCTGCACCCGATGTGGTGGAACCTGTCCCTGAAGTTCCTGTGCCTTCTGCCTCACCATGATAAGTAAAGCCTTCTACTTTCACATCGGTGAACTTCGGATTTCCCTTGGCATCATTCTCGTAAGCTCCCTTAGCATCCCATTGGATGTCGAGTTTGGTGGCAAGTCTGCCCAGCACCATGCGCCAATATCGCTTGGTGCTGCTGGTGGTGTTCGAGCTGAATTCCACGGGAATCTCTCGTTTGTTGGTCAACGTGTTGTCGACAACATTCACTTCTGTTGCATAACCGCTGGCTACGCTGATGAACTTGGCTATATCCATCGTATTCTTTGTTTTATCAAATGCGTAGTCGTTGGAAATCTGTAAGTTATAGATGTCTTTGTTGTGGTCTTTTCCGTCCTTTGCTATCTCGCTTAAGGCTTTTTCCAGGTCCAAACCTTTGCCGCCGCTATAGGTTACGCCATAAACGCGGCAGGTGCCTGGAGGCAGATAGATGGTGTAGTCGTGATAGCCGTTGGCATCGGCAGGAGACAGGGTAGAGGTATAATGACTCACCGGTGTTTCACTGTCAAAATCTGTTTTGGTGAAGGTATCGTAATACACCATCGTGTTGGCTGAACCGTCATAGATGTCTTTGCCTTTTGTCTTTTCCGTATAGGCGATGATGATGGTGAGCTGGTCCCAATCCACCTCGTCGTTGGTGTCTTCTCCCGGATCTCCGACGCGTGTGTTTGTCTTATCGGCAGGCACAGATAGGGTGAGCGAGATGGGAGCCAGCGTGTCCTTTGGCCTCTCCTCGCTCTGCTCGCTTCCGCTGCATCCTGCCAGCATGATAAGCGATAGTATCGCAAATATGTATTTCGTAATATGATTCATGTATCAAATCTTTATAGCCGTTGAATTCTTCATTCTTCGTTCTTCACTCTTCACTTAATTAAATCTCCACGTCGTGGCTTCCGCCTGGTTTCCAGTCGAGTTTCACGCTTACGCCTACGGCGGTGTTACTGGTAGAGAGCGAACCGTCTTCCTTCAGTCGGGTCTTGATAATCTTAAGCTTGCCGGCTTTCAGCGGTTCGTTCATGGTGAAGATGGTTTCGGTGTATTTGTCGTTCACCTTGGCGATGACGTGGTAGCGCCATTCCGGTTTGATGCTCGGGAAGCAGACTGTGTAGAGGGCATCGTGGGTTGGAATGGAGTTGGTGATGAAATCCTGGTTGATTCTCTTTGCCCTGACCATCGTGTTGAGGCTGGAAGAATAGGTGCTGTCGTTCACCTGGAATTGGGTTGCCATGCCTTCTACAAATCCCCAGAGTTCGGTGGGCTGCACTTTGCTCTGGTCGATGACCACCACAGCTGAGCTGTTTGCCATATAGAGCGTGGTTTGCAGATCGTGTTCGAAATCGTTCTCGTCGATGGAGAGTCGGGAAGTGAACAGTCCGATGTTGTGACTGTTGATGGTATCTTTTGCCTCTTGCCGCAAAGCGAGTGATTTACAGGAGTTTGCGTTGGCGATTTTTACGTTGTCGGCGCTTCCGGTATTGGCGAGAGAGAGGTTCTGATAGTTGTTGCGTGGCAGATAGATGGTGTAGGATACCGAGTTGGCACCCATCTTGTTTGCCTCGTGGTGGGAGAGTTCTTCGCCTACGAAGAAGGAGAGGTCGTTGTCGTGGGCATGGTCGGTGAATACCTTACTGAGTGCCTGTTTCAGCCGGGCTGCAATCTCCTGTTCTTCGATGAGGTTCAGATCCACGTCAATCACGGTGTTGATCTGCGTATTGAGTTGCAGATTATATTGTATCTTATACTCTTTGCCGCAGTCGCTCATATCTTCATCAATACATGAAGATAAACTGGTGATGAGGCTGATGGTCATCACGGATGCCAGTAAAGTGTTATATAGTTTTTTCATTGTACTTTTTGCATTCTTAATGTTCGACAATCTTCCTCTACAAATATTATTATAATTTGCGTTTTCTATTGCACACTACACGGAAGTTCAGCAAATAGCTGTGTATAAGGTTGTTATGTGAGTGTAGTGTGGGCGCTGACACTACACGAATACTACACTACATTACACGGAGCGAGAGTAAGCGGCTCCGCGTTTATACCTTGCATAATTCAAAAAAAGTAGTAACAGCTGATTAAACAAATGCTGCTACTGCTTTTTCCATCGGTCAGGAAGTAAGTCTCTATATTTCTCCAGTGGGGTAT
>OGOB01000294.1_pt1 | contig 30692 bp, 27 predicted proteins | sample 1573611 | NCBI WGS metagenome assembly OGOB01 (sample SAMEA2582016, study PRJEB24529) | metagenome | biome: Human gut stool | place: China | collected 2011 | reverse complement strand
ACACCCCGGCAAGCTGAAATCCGAATGGATTTTTCACTATAATATCATCATCCACACATGTGGGTCGGCCTCCATCTCGCCGTGATGGCTGTGTCCGTCAATTACAGAAATGCCCTTCGACGAGTCGACAACGGTCTTTGCTTTGCCGGCAGCCAACCGCTCGAAGCCCAAATTTCCTACGACAAAATATGCCCGGCAGTTTTCCAAATCCATCATCTGCGACATATCGGGATCGTAACTCTCCGCCGAGGTCGCTTTCTCAATCATACTGCCCACAGTCCACTTGTCGCCGGCTATGCGTTCAAGCACATATTTTTGCGGCGGAATGCTGACCATCAGCGTCGGCTTGCCTCCGACCTTGCCTCCGCATGCCGCCATCATGACGGCAGCGAAGCATATAAGCATCATTCGTATAAGTTTCATCTTCTACTTCACTCCATAGACATCGCAATGTATACGCTTCACATATTTGTCGCCGGCAGAAAGCGAAATCCCGCCATAAGTCATCAGCTTCAGCTCTATCGCATGGCGGTCAGGGCTGTAGGGCGGCTGCACATACTCAACGTCGTTCCACAAGCGAAGCCCATTGCGCTCATAAAACCCTATGCGGCGGCATGCCATCTCATCTGTCGGCGGCTCAACCTCAATCACCAGCGGACGGCTGTCGGACGCAAGAAACCAGCGCAATGCGTTTCCGCCAATTCCGCCGCAACGCATTTCCGGACTGATGGCAAAATGCTCACCATAGCGGAAATCATTCCACTCCCAACTTGTCAGAAACCCGATAAATTCGTCATTGTCTCCGACAAACACATTGATGTGAAACTTCTTTTCCGTGTCGGCAAGCCGGGAAAATTCTGCCACTTCCCGTCTTTCATCTGCAGGAAATGCCGCCTCATAAAGGCCAACAACATCTCCGAAATATTTATTTTCTGAAGAAATCTTCAAAATTTTCATAGAATTTCATTTTTTTGAAGTATATTTGCTAACAAATGCACAACAATGCACTTTTATTTGTCAAATGCAAAGATAATGCATTGCAGCTGATAAAAAAAACGAAAATAAAAATCATACACATATGGCTAATTCACAATTAGATTCTTTGGATTATAAAATCCTTCAAATGCTTTCGGTCAACGCGCGCAAACCTTATCTCGAGATTGCACGCGAATGCAACGTGTCGGGCGCGGCCATCCACCAACGCATACAGAAACTTATCAACACGGGCGTGCTTATTGGCTCGGAGTCGTTGGTCAACCCTTCTGCGGTCGGTTATGAAACCTGCGCGTATGTGGGATTTTTCCTTAAAGACCCTTCGCATTTCGACCAGGTCGCAGCTCGGTTGAAAGAGATTCCAGAAGTCGTGGAATGCCACTTCACAACGGGTCAATACGACATGTTCATAAAGTTGTATGCCAAGAACAACCACCATCTGCTCGAAATCATCCACGACAAGTTGCAGAACCTCGGATTGGCGCGCACTGAGTCAATCATCTCGTTCAAGGAGGTGTTCAAACGCCAGATTCCTATCATCGAGGAAGACAACGATTAATATCGATTTCATTCACTCATTGCTATGACCACATACGAGCAACTGTATCCGCTGGGCGAAAGAAGCCGGCAGGATTCAATTGGAATTGTTCAGAAGCGACCGCCTCGACATCGAGGCTAAATTCAACGACAGCGACGTGGTGACAAATGCCGACAAAGCATCGGAAAAAGCCATCATTTCGGAAATACGCCGCGCCTATCCCGAACACTCCGTGCTTTCGGAAGAGGCTGGATGCGACAAGCGCATGAACGATTGGCTATGGGTGATCGACCCTCTTGACGGCACTACAAACTACAGCAGCGGGCTGCCTAATTTCTGCGTGTCGATAGGCGTGCAGCACAAAGGGCAGACTGTTGTTGGCGTTGTCTATGCGCCATATCTTGGAGAGATTTTCACCGCCGTGCGCGGAAAAGGAGCGTTCCTGAACAACCGCCCAATCCGTTGCAGCACGAAGACCGACATCCACAAGGCGGTTGTGTCGACTGGATTTCCTGTCGACAAGGACCGCACAACCGACTGCAATGTCGACAACCTGGTGCGTGTGCTGCCCTACGTCAGAGGCATGCGCCGTCTTGGCGCCGCTGCAATCGACATCTGCTATGTCGCCGCCGGACTGCTCGACGGCTATTGGGAGATGAACCTGCACGAATGGGACGTGTGCGCCGCACTGCTCATTGCGGAAGAGGCTGGCGCCGTCCATAAGTTTTTCCGCACAGACCGCAACGCGTCGGTCGTGGTGGCTGCCCCCGGCATCATGCCGTCGCTCGAGCCCCTGATTTCAGAAAAGCCGTTTGACGGCGATTTCAAAACATTCCAAATGTAATATGACAAAGATAAAATCCTGTGCCACAGTATTGGCCGGAACGGCATTGGCGGCGACCATGACTTGCTGCGCCAACAAGCCCGTAACGCTTCCGCTCGTAAACGAGGAGCGTCCCGTTGTCGCTCTGCAACCTGCAAGCGCCATGCCTCATGTGATTATCTATAAAACCACACGCGACTATTTCCAAAACGTGCCGGTGATAATGGACGCGTCGCGCCAACGCATCGTGTCATACCCCGACCCCGCCGACCTGCGCGGCAACTGCCGTCCGCAAGCGCTTGACAACGGCTTTTTGCTCGACAACCGCGGCATCGGTGAGAATGTGGCATTCCTGTCGTACACCTACGATGAATATGCCGCTCTCAAATCGGCTCCGACAATGCAGCAGCTGCTCGACAGCATCATCGACCGCTATCCGCTCTCGGCCATCACCGACTGCGGCAGCCGATCGGATTTCAGCGGCAATCTCGTTGATGCCGTCAATGAATATATCCACTCGCACGGATTAAAATAACGGGAAGCACTACCTATCCAGGCGGTGCCTCTCTATCTCTATTAATGGAAAAATGCTTTTGTAAATGCTACAGTGCAAAGATAGCACTCGTAGCATTTCATTTTTATGTCATTCCGACAACAATTCTGTTACATTCTCACAAAGCATGAAACCACGGCTATCACCGCTATGGTCAACGCCCCGACAGATGTGACCACACCGGTGTTGACACTCGGTTTCAGATGCGGTCTGTCCACTCGGTCTGCCACATAGCCGGCGGCAAAAGCCATAGCCAGACCCGCCGCAGTGCCAATAATTGCTCCGACAAGCAAATCGCCTGGATAATGCACTCCAAGATAGACGCGCGAATAAGAATTAAGCACCGCCCACGCAAAAATGAAAAGACTGAGTTTGCGGTTGGCAAACAGCAATGTCAAAAATGAGGCAAGAGCGAACGAATTGGCTGCGTGACACGACGGGAAGCCGTAGGAACCGCCTCGATAGCCCCCGACAATATGCACCATCTCCGACAATGGATTCTCTGGATTGGAGGGGCGCAGCCGGCACACTTCCGGACGTATCAGCGTGGCACACACTTGGTCGGCTATCGTAATCGCCAACGCAACGCACACCAGCACTGCAAGCGTCTGCCGCCACCGGTAATTGCGCACCACGGCAAACAGCACCGCTGCATACATCGGCACCCATATCCATTTGCCTGTAAACAGTTTCATGAAGACATCAAAATATGGCGCATGCAAGCCGTTGAGTGCCAGAAACACTTGTGTGTCTATCGTATTCAGCCAGTCTATCATAATGGATTATCGTTTGTCAAGATCATCATACAGTTTCTGCAAGAATGCCTTTCCAGGCAGCAGATTGCGTCCTTTTTCAGAGCCCTCGTCAAGCATCACCTTTTCTCCGTCAAGGTTATAGACCAATTGGTTGGTGTCGGTCACCATTCCGAAAAACGACGGTTCGGTGAAATATCCGAAATGCGGCGACGCCGGATTAAGCATATTCTTGCTGAATATAAATTCACTGTGGTCAATGCCAAGCTGGTAAAGCAACGTGGCTGCTATGTCGATTTGCGACGCGGGGACATCGATTTTCATCGGTGCGGCTACAGCACCGCCAACCAACACGAGCGGTATGCGGTGGCGCGCCAACGGGTCGTCAAGATGATGCGGATAGGCTCCCTGATGGTCGGGGACAAGCAGCACAACCGTGTTTTTCCACATCGGCAATTTCCGCAATTCATCCACAAACTTGCCCAGACAGTCGTCGGTGTAGGCGAATGCATTCTTCACCTTGTCGTCAAACTTATGAAACGGCACCTCAAACGGCTCATGGCTGCTCGACGTCTGCAAGATTCTGAATATCGGCCTCCGCGGATTCGGATCGGCTTTAAGGTCGGTGAGCATCCGTTCAAACACCAGATGGTCGGGCGCTCCCCACTTGCCTGTACGGTCTTTCAGCGGGAAATCCTTGTCCGATACCACCTTGTCGAATCCTGCCGACACCAGATATGCCAGCATATTGGTGAAATTGGCATCACCCCCATAATAATATTTCAAGTCGTAGCCCTCTCGCTTCATTGCCTTCGGTATCGACGGCAGATGCTCCACCTTCTCGGCAAATTTCATAATGCTCGTGCTCGGCTGTGCGGGATAGCCGCTGATTATCGACACCAGACCGCGGTCGGTACGGAAACTGTTGCCCCAGAAATTAGTGCAAGTCACGCCCTCCCTGCTCATGGCGTCAAGATTGGGTGCCACATTCTCACCGCCGAGCGACGGCAGCAAGTGACTGCTGAAACTTTCGAGGATTATGAAAATCACATTGGGACGGTTCGTGGTAAACAGCCGCGGCACCGAGTCGGCATCAGTCACAGGCTTGTCGCGCAAAGCCTCCATCAGACGTTCCGCCTCGGCATTGTCCATAAAACGATATTGCGACGCGAAATCGGTTTGATGCGCCATTGAATGCATAAAACTGAACAACGGATTTATCGCGGCGTGGTTCAGTCGCTGGTTCTGGCTGAAATATGCGGCCGACAGGTTCATTGTCGACGTCGTAAAACCGCCTCGGATTGGGATGAAGAGCACTCCCGTGAGGACTATAGCCACCGCCGTGGCGACTATCCGGGAACGCAATGTGGGCAGAAGCGGCACGTCGGCCGTCAAAATTTTCTGTAAAACCCAATACACCCCTGCGCCATAGGCCGCGGCGGCAAGCAATCCCATAACCACAAACCAACCGCTGACACTCGCCACGGCATCGGCGGGCGACGTGAAGAAATAAAACACCGGCGTGGCGTCGAGACGGAAGCCCCAATAGCCATAAAGACACAAGTCGACCACAAACGACAGCGACACAACTGCAGCTGCCACCGCCGAATAAATGCAGGCGGCGTATCGCATTGCCCTGCCTGCCGTCCACACCGACGCCGCAGCAAGCAGTCCCGGCACAATGGCAAGGTAGCCTGCCATAGCCATGTCCATACGCAAGCCATGCCAAGTGGCGGCGCAAACGCCACCAAGTCCGACTCCGCGAAACAAAGAGTGGTAGCAAGCGATAAACACTGGATGCTGCAAGGCAAAGATTGCCACAAGCACCACATAAATGAGCAATAATTTATATATGCGTTGTTTCATTGTTCCAAACATCTTGATAATTGGTGCAAAAGTACAAAAAAATGTACTAACCATCCAAGTCCTCGCAACAAACCGTATGCCCAGACGGCAAAAATGGGCTATCTGCGAAGATACACACAGACATAAATCGAGTAAAAGAAAACGCGAAGTAGTTTTCTCCCTGCTCGATTCTGTGTCCGAAGATACTTGTTATATGGGTTACTTCCGGACATAATCGCCCATATACTGCGCCTGCTGATGTTACAGCGAAACTTAAGAAGCCTGTATTTTATATCCGCTATGGAACATCTTCAATTGAAGCTAAAGGAGAAAATCTTGATAGGCTTCGTGATATGGCTAACAGAGTGCCTTATGATGACCGTGGCAATGAGGACATAAGTGTTGACGACATCTCTCCTCTTTTGGTAAAAGCCCATTTAGCCTCTATTGGCAGTAAGCTCGCAAAGGCAGACTTTACATCTGACATGGAAAAAATCCTGGAACAGATGGAACTACTTGATGGTCCAAAGGAGAAACGCCTGGTAAAAAATGTTGCTGCCATGATGTTTGCAGAAAGACCTGAAAAATTTTTTCCTGTAACACGTGTGGAAATAGTTGTATTCCCAGAAGGGAGAGAAAACAATCCTGATAATTTCATCGAAATACCTGCAATCACAGGACCAGTGCCAATGATGATACGAGACACTCTTAACTATTTGCGTACGAATATTGTTAAGGAACGAATCATCAAGCCTACCGATAATGAGAAGTCTATAAAGGTATACAATTATCCATTCCAGTCACTTGAAGAGGCTGTTGTGAACGCATTGTATCATCGTGATTATAAGGAACGTGAACCTGTCGAAATAACCATAGAGCCAGATAAAATAAGCATTCTTAGCTATTCTGGGCCTGATCGATCTATTAGTTTAGAGTCCATTAAGGAAGCAAAATCTCTTCGTTCACGTCGATACAGAAACCGCCGATTGGGAGAGTTCCTGAAAGAGTTGGATTTAACAGAAGGTAGAGCTACTGGCATTCCAACCATCCAAAAGAAACTGTTGGAGAATGGATCTCCTAAAGCGACGATAGAAACAGACGAATCACGCAGTTATTTTTTGATTGACATTCCATGTAGGAAAGATTTTGTCCAAGATAACAACGTCCTTACACAAATTGACATTCAGCGTGTTACAAGGAATCTAATGGTCAAATGTCCAAGATATGTCCAAGATATGTCCAAGATAGAAATAGAACATTTAGCGGTATGCATTCTTAAATCAAGATCTGCGGTTTCTGCTCAAATTATGTTGGAAGGCGGTGATAAGATTTCATATAAACAAAAACGTCGCAAATATCTAGACAAATTACTTGAAATGAGAATTTTGCTGATGACTATTCCGGAAAAACCGACAAGTAGGAATCAGCAGTATACACTCAGCGAATATGGGAAAGATTTACTTGAATAATATTGAAGATATGGATAAATACCACGACGCAGAAGCTCATCAATGCAGCGGCTCTGGGGCTGATGGATATACGTTGAGCCAAACGTTCGGCATAACCTTTGAATCGGTAGAATTTAGCTCCCACTAAATTTCTACCGACCCGGGGAAAATGGGTTATCTGCCGAAGATACACACAGACATAAAAAAAGTGTGCCGATGTCGGTCGGCACACCATATTGTCAGAAATACAGTCTGTGGTTTTTACTTCTTGAAGAAGCGTTTGTACAAGCCCTCGAAGCCTTGTCCATGACGAGCCTCATCCTTTGCCATTTCATGAACAGTGTCATGGATAGCATCGAGGTTCAACTCTTTCGCACGCTTTGCAATGCGCATCTTGTCGGCATTGGCTCCCGACTCTGCAGCCATTCGTTTCTCAAGGTTGGTCTTTGTGTCCCAAACCATGTCACCAAGCAGTTCGGCAAACTTCGCTGCGTGCTCTGCCTCTTCCCAAGCATAACGCTTGAACGCTTCTGCAACTTCAGGATATCCCTCGCGGTCTGCCTGACGCGACATTGCGAGATACATTCCCACTTCTGTGCATTCGCCGTTGAAATGAGCGTTGAGGTCCTTGATCATCTCTTCGTCGCAGCCTTTAGCCACGCCAATCACGTGCTCTGTAACGAAAGACAAGCCTTCGTCTTCTTTCAATTCTTTGAATTTGCTTGCTGGAACACCGCACTGTGGGCATTTTTCCGGAGCTGTTTCACCTTCGTGTACGTAACCGCACACTGTGCATATAAATTTCTTTGCCATAGTTGTAAGGATTTAATTTGTTTTATTTTATCAATGTTTTAATTCTGTTTTTTTCATGATTTCAATGCATTCGTGGCAATAGCCTCGATAGTAAACTTCCGTTTCTTGTATAACAAAATCGTGCTCATTTTGTTCAACATCAACCTTTTGCAACGGAATGTCGATTATCTTGCCACAACGTTTGCACTGGAAGTGAGAATGCGGCGACGTGTCGCCGTCATAGTGCGCGATATGCTTGTCGATTGTCAGTTCGAGAATCGCATCGTTCTCGCCAAGCAAGCGCAGCGTGTTGTAGACTGTGGTGCGCGACAAGGTCGGCATTGTTCCTATGAGGTCGTTGTAAATCATATCGACCGTGGGATGCGTCCTGTGGCTAAGGAGATACTCCATAATGGCAATTCGTTGTGCCGACGGTTTGATGTTGTGCGCTGTCAGGTGCGCGATTGCTTCTGTCATCATAGTTGTTTACATATCACATTTGAAATCATTACAAAAGTACGCATAATTTTCGTATCTACAAATTTTTTCATCACTTTTTTTGCATTTTCCTCAAAAAAAATTTTCCACCAATAAAAAAAGCGGAAATCGGCGACACCGATTTCCGCAGAGCAAACTATTTATTTTTCAAGCAGTTACTTGCCGTGATTGAATGTAATCGCCATACCAAGCACAACATTGAATTTTGCCGTGCTCAAAGGGATTCCCTCTTTAGAATACTTAAACGGAATATAGTCCGAGCCAAAGAAGAAGTTGAAGCCCTTCGGACAGAAGTTGATTAAAGCTCCTAATGAATGTCCGAGGTTCGACGTTGAGAAGTTGACCGTTGCATTGAACCACTGCACCGGACGGAAGTTGGCAGAAGCCATCACCTCTGTCCACTTGCGAGGAGTTCCGAGTCGTGTAGACCACAGCAATCCGAACCCGATTTTATCATTGAGGATTGAATATTCACCGGCAAGGTTGAGCATCGTTTGCAACGATTGCGTGCGGCTTGCTCCAGTCTCATTCTGGAACCGCACCAATTTTCGCAGGTCTTCCTCCAGCTGGTCGCCCTCACGGCTGAGAGCCGAACTTCCGTCGGGATCCTTTTCAGCCACAAGGTGATGAAAACCGTCATACACAAACTCGTCTGGATTTACCGACGCGTTAGAGCCTTTCCATGCAACGAAGCCCACATCAGTGAGCGAAGCCGACAACACGAGGTTGTCGAGCAGCTTGTACGAAGCGCCGAAGTCAAATCCCAAACCATTGCCAGCCACGCCAAACGAACCTGTGGAGATGTCGTCAATCTCGCCGTTGGGCTTATACTGAATGTCGATTGCGTCGGTGGTAAACATCTCTCCCTGCTCGCGCACGCTCCACTTGTCGGCGCTCATAGCCACGTCGATGGCATCGATGCGCGCGTCGGCATAAGCGACACCGGCGATGTATTTCACCTTTGCACCAACTCTAAATCTTTCTCCAAGGTTACGTGAATGTCCGAAAGCGAGCTCAAGGTAATTGGACGACTGCACCCGCGTGTCCTTTATATTATAAGATGTGGGAGCGCCGTTTACCTGACCTATCTTGGCAAACTCAAACAATTCGTAGGGCAACGTAGCCGACGTGGCCGACTTCACGTTGATGCCTATGGTGTTGAAACCGCCAAGAGCCTTGAAACCCAACGACACCACACTGACGCCGGAGTTCACTTCCATATAGTTCCGGCTCTTCAAGCCGCTCAGAAACTCATCGTTGCCCACACTGCTGTGCAAACCAGTCACCACTTCACCATTTTTCTTAAACAGGAAGTTGTCTGCTCCCACATTGCTGTTCATACCAGCCGATATGCCGCCAATGGCAGGTATCGCCACATAATCATATTCGGGAGCGAACGCCGGGTTCAGATTGTGGCGCATCGGAAGATTCTCTGAGAAATATCCGTTTCGGGGAGTCTGCGCAGCCAATGGCAGGCAAAGCGAAGCCGCAAGCCCCAACATATATATTTTTTTCATCTTGTTGCTTTTTAGGTTAGTTTTTGATTGTCACACCCTGTGGCAGACGCGCCTTGAGTCCCACAAGAACATATTGCGTAGGTTTCAGAACGGTCACAGCGTCGCTGGTGTTGCCCTCCACAACAATGTCAATTTTGTCAAGTCGTCCGATAGCGCCTTCTGCTTTCTCTTTAAGCGTGATGGTGCGTTTCTGGGCAGCCTGTCCTTCCGCTCCCGGCGACACATTCACGGTCTTCGTGTATTCAATCACATCCGAGAGATCGTTGCCTTCAACATCGCGCGGTGTTATCGACACTGCCACATCAAACGGCACAGTGCTGTAAATGTCGGCATCAATCTCCAGATTAAGGTTTTTAACCTTGTCGGAGAAGTCCTTGATGTCGTCGGCAAGGCCATCAACTCCGTCGCGGTATATGATGTGCGACCCGGCACCGAAGTCAAACGGCATATAGGCAACATATTCAACACTGCTGTGATATGTTTTGCCAAGTATGATATGATGCTCTTTTGTCTTGTCAACATTCACGTCGGCATTGATTTCCACTTCCGACGGAATCTTGTTAACCAATTTAGCGAGGTTGGGAACGAAAACCTTCGTATAGCCAGGCTCGGTCATTTTATCCGAGTTTGTGAGCAGTAATTTTGTAACGACGGGCTCTGTGGTGCCGGCATTGACGTCAATGTGCGCTGTCACCGTCTCATTTATGTATCTGCCGTTTTTGTCCAGGGCACGAAGGGTCAAATCCGCGCCAAACGGCACTCCTACAGGATTTGACACGTCAAGCTTAAGGCATATCGTGTTGAGGTTCAACGATGTCGACTCGTCTGTCACGAGATCGGGCAAATCGCCCATATTCACAGTTTCCGGTTTGATAACCACGTCGGCGTCAACCGTTCCGTGAATATCCTCCACCTGGAAGTCGGGCACGTCGTAAACAAAAGTCAACTGCATTCCTGAAAGGTCGGCGGCAGTGACTCCGTTCGCCACGCCAACAAACGTACCGCTGCAAACCACACGCTCATTGACTGTCATCTTATGGTTCTTGATGTCGGGCAGCTGACGCATACCGACAATCGGGAGTGCCACTGAAAGGTTTCCTTCGGAATCGAAATTCTTGTTTATTGTCACTCTGTTGGTTTCGTAATCCATCCCTTCTATTCCCACACCAAATTGCAGCATGTCAGGAAAATCCATCACAAAATTCTTCACTCCGGCGCCCGTAATCTTGCTAAGTCCAGGAGCCGACAATTTAAGATGCACCGTAGTGACTACCGGACTGACGCTTAGCGACGTGATACGCTCCACTTCGGTCGGCATATTCTGAATGGCGTTGATTGTCATCGTCACGCTCATCGGCGTGGTCAAGTCAAGAGTAGGCAGTGTGCCAGGAATTGAAGGCACAGAAAAGTTGAAATACTCAGGCGTTGTGCTCAAGTCTTTGATTTGAACATGGTCAATCCTGTCAATGTCAAGCACTGTTGAGCCGTTGGACGTAAGAGCATACGCTCCATTCTCATCCACTTTCAGATTGTCTGTAAGATCAATCAGTCTTGAGAGAGTCAATGTGTCGGTAGCACCAATGGGCGCGGCAATACTTCCCCCGACAGTGATGTCAGTGTTGATGTTCGAAAGATCAAAATCACTGTCGCATGAAATCATCAAGCCTGCTAATCCCATACACGCGACAACCGCAGCGCCTCCTCGCTTTAAGGTCTGTCGTAAAATCATAATAATTAGTTTTGATTAGTTCGTTATTAAACGAAATTAATACTAATTATCGAGATTTCAAAAATTTTTGTCTAAAAAACAGTTTTATTCCATCATTTTTTCCATAAAAAGAAGATTTCAAATATGGAAGAGCGTTTTTCTGAGATCAAAACTGTGTTTTGAAAAAGTCAGCGGCATTGCGGTCGGTCACCTCCGACACCTCTTCCACGCTCACGCCAAGCGTGTCGGCAATCTTCTCTGCAATCAGAGGAATGTATGCGCTCTCGTTGCGCTTGCCGCGGTAAGGCACCGGCGTCAGATACGGACAGTCGGTCTCAAGCAGTATGCGGTTCAATCCGATAGGTTTGAGAAGGTCGTCGACATGCGCATTTTTAAACGTAACGACTCCGTTGATGCCGAAATAGAAATCACCATAACGGCGTATGCGGTGCAGGTCGGACAAAGAGCCTCCGAAGCTGTGGAACACGCATTCGGGCAACGTGCGTCCGAAACCGTCAAACACATCACATATCTCATCAAGTCCATCGCGACAGTGTATGATTACGGGCAAGTCGCGCGACGACGCCCAACGCAGTTGTTCGCGGAATGCCTTCATCTGCTCCTTGCGGTAGGTGCTGTCCCAATAAAGGTCGATGCCCACCTCTCCTACCGCCACAAATTTGTGGTCGTCGAAATGGCTCTCGGTGGCATCCAGCTGTTCAATCCAATCTGCCTCGACCGAAGTCGGATGCAACCCCATCGCCATAGAAGTGTAGCCGAGATATGCCTCATGAGTGCCTACCATGGCGTCGTATGTGTGCATATCCACATTAGGCAGCACCAGATGGCGGAGTCCAGCCTTGCGGGCATGCTCCACCACCGCCTCACGGTCGTTGTCAAACTCCTCAAGATATATGTGAGAATGCGTGTCGATCATCTTATTTTTTCCTCCCCATCACCATTTTGTCGAACGCCTCGAAAAATGCCACTGCCTCCGGCGCAAGATCGGCAGAATGAAGTGCCTCCACAGCCTTGCGGCTATATTCAGCCACAGCGTCAAGGCAAATCTGACCGATATCGAGACGGTCGTAGATGCCGGTCACTCCGGCTATCTTCTCGCCTGGATAAGCCGACTTGTTGCCGAGCCAGAATTCAAGCTCCTCCTTGTCGGCGCCTTCGGCTTTCTGCATTGCGTTGATGAGCATATATGTTTTTTTGTTGTTCATTATATCGCCACCGATAGCCTTGCCAAACACATCGGGATCACCATACACGTCGAGCCAGTCGTCCTGCAGTTGGAACGCCAGTCCGAGATTGACTGCGAAATCATACAACGCATTGGCGTTGCGCTCGTCGGCGTCACCCATAACTGCGCCTATTCGTGCCGCTCCGGCAAGAAGCACCGACGTCTTCAAGCGAATCATCTCCATATACTCGTCGATGGTCACATCGGTGCGCGTCTCAAACTCCATGTCATACTGCTGTCCCTCGTAGACTCCGATTGCCGTTTCGTTGAACTCCTTCAACAGGCGCATCGCTTTTTGTGGCTCCACACCGTCGACCACGAGCTGCGTGGCGAGGGTGAGCATGGTGTCGCCCGACAGGATGGCGGTATTGTCGTCCCATTTGTTGCAAACCGAAGGTTTTCCACGGCGCAGGTCTGCCTTGTCCATAACGTCGTCGTGGAGCAACGTGAAGTTATGATACATCTCTATGGCTGCCGCTTGCGGCAGAGCCTTGGCACTGTCACCGCCTACAGCGTCGCACGCGGCGAGCAAGATTACCGGGCGAAGGCGTTTGCCGCCTTGCTCGAGTCCGTAGACTATCGGTTTGTACAAGCCTTCGGGATTTCTCCCTGCAGGGCACGCTATTGTGTCGACGGCATTTCCCGCCATTTTGATATATTCCTCAAGTGTATGCATCGCTTTTTATGGTTTTATCAGTCTTGAAACAACTCGTTTGATTCGATTAATCAATTATGCAAAAATAGCGATTTATTTTGCTTATGCGCACAATATCTCTGAAAATATTTTTTCTCATAAAATAGGCGGCGCCTCGGGAAAGAAAATCGAGCAAGCTCTTTTCTTTCCTCTCGGCTTGCACTATCTTTGCACCTATGGACAATTTTTCGGTTACAATATTGGGATGCGGGTCGGCTAAACCCACCGTGCGCCATAATCCGAGCGCACAATTGGTGTGCCTGAACTCAAAATCGTTTCTGATTGACTGCGGCGAGGGCACTCAGACTCAATTGATGCGCGCGCACTGCAAGTTCAACCGACTGCGCCACATTTTCATATCGCATCTGCATGGCGACCATTGTTACGGGCTGCCTGGGCTGCTTTCAACAATGGGGCTGACCGGACTCGACGGCGAGACTGTGATACACCTGCCGGAAGAGGGAGTGCGGCTGTTCAAGCCGTTGCTCGACTATTCTGCCCACGACCTCAACGTGCGCTTCGAGCCCTACGAATATGGCAACAACATCATTTATGAAGACCGCTCGCTGACGGTCAACACTGTGCCGCTTGTCCATCGGCTGCCTTGCGTGGGATTCGTGTTTCGTGAAAAGCCCAAGCCTCGGCACATAAACCCCGACGCTATCCAACGCTGGCAGGTGCCTACATGCTATCGCAACAACATCAAGGCTGGCGATGACTATGTGACGCCCGACGGCATCGTTGTGCCGAACGACGCCTTGACCACCGACCCCGACCCTTCGCGCGTGTATGCCTACATTTCCGACACGATGCCGCTGAAGGCCGTGGTCAGCGAGGTAGCAGGCGCCGATCTGCTCTACCACGAAGCGACTTTCCTCTCTGACTTGCGGCAACGCGCCAAGCAGACTCTCCACACGGTTGCCGCCGATGCGGCTGCCATTGCCCGTGACGCAAAAGTGAAACGGCTGGTTATCGGGCATTTCTCCTCGCGCTATATCAACGAGTCGATGTTGCTCGACGAGGCAAAAGCCGTTTTTCCCGACACGATTCTCGCCAAAGAAGGTCTGACAATAAACATCTAAGCACGCTGATGAATAAAAATTTGCCAGAAAAATTTGATTTTTCATTGCACAGTAAAAGAATTTACGTATCTTTGCAAACAAAATAACAACTTTATGCAGACTATGCAACTTACATATCATCGTCATCATCACGTCGACCTTTCCCCAAAAGAGGCTGGCCAGTTGGCTTTTGTGTAAGTTTCATATATGATTGACTACTAACGACCGATTATCCGCCTCATAGGATGACCGGTCGTTTTTTTTATTTCTTAAAAAACTATGCTTAGAATTGCTGTACAATCAAAAGGCCGTCTCTACGACGAGACAATGGACCTGCTCTCAGAAGCAGGCATCAAACTTACCGCAGTGAAACGCTCACTGCTCGTGCCGTCGCGCAACTTCCCTGTCGAACTGCTGTTTCTGCGCGACGACGACATTCCCGACTCTGTGGCTACCGGAACTGCCGACCTCGGCATTGTGGGCTACAATGAGGTGCTCGAGAAACAACGCGACGTGACGGTAATCAAAAAACTGGGATTCAGCCGATGCCGCATCTCTCTGGCTGTGCCAAACAGCGCCGGCTACGATGGGCTGCAGTGGTTCAACGGCAAAAAAATAGCCACTTCATATCCGGTCATACTATCCAAGTTCTTCCGCGACAACAACATCTCGGCAGAGCTGCACGAAATCAGCGGTTCGGTTGAAATCGCGCCGAGCATCGGTCTTGCCGACGCCATCTTCGACATCGTGTCGTCGGGAAGCACTCTCGTGAGCAACAACCTGCGCGAGGTGGAGAAAGTGATTGACTCGGAGGCTGTGCTCATCGGTGGAAAAGCCCTCGACGCCGAAAAGCAGGAGGTGCTCGACGAACTGCTGTTCCGCTTTGAGGCTGTAAAGGCGGCTTCCGGCAAGAAGTACATCCTAATGAACGTGCCGCGCACACAGCTCGACACGGTGCTGCAGATTCTGCCGGGCATCAAGAGTCCGACAGTGCTGCCTCTCGCCGACAAGGACTGGTGTTCGGTACACACCGTTCTCGAAGAAAAATTCTTCTGGGAAATCATCAACCGACTGAAGGCTGCCGGCGCTGAAGGCATACTGGTGTTGAACATTGAAAAAATGGTATTGTAGCAATGGAAATCAAGATTTACAAGTATCCCAAAGACACGAAGGATTTGCTGATTCGCGACTTCGACCCCAATCTCATTGGTGAGGCGGTGTCGGCTATCAGCGACATCATCAACGACATCGAAGAAAACGGCGACACTGCTTTGCTGAAATATGAGCGTCAATTCGACTGCCCATCAATCGAGTCGCTGATGGTGACGGAGCAGGAGTTTGAGGAGGCGGAAGCCGCTGTCAGTCAAGAACTGAAGGATGCGATGAAGGTTGCGGCCGACAACATCCGCAAGTTTCACGCCGCACAACTGATGGAGCCCATTGAGGTGGAAACGACCCCTGGCGTGGTGTGCCGGCAGAAAGCCGTGCCGCTCCACTCCGTCGGACTATATGTGCCTGGAGGCAGAGCGCCTTTGTTTTCAACGGCGCTGATGCTTGCCATCCCGGCACGCCTTGCCGGATGCCCCGAGATTGCCATCTGCACGCCACCCGACAAGAGCGGTCGCGTCAACCCGACAATCCTTGTGGCGGCACGTCTGGCTGGCGTAACCGAGGTGTATAAGACCGGAGGCGCACAGGCGATAGCGGCAATGGCATTCGGAACTGAAACAATACCAAAAGTAAACAAGATTTTCGGTCCCGGCAATCTTTACGTCATGCTTGCAAAGGCGTTTGTGGCGAAACAGACCCACACGCTTGTCGATTTGCCGGCAGGACCGTCGGAAGTGATGATTGTGGCTGATGAAACAGCCAATCCAACATTTGTCGCCGCCGATTTTCTGTCGCAGGCCGAGCATGGCCCCGACAGCCAGTCGATACTTGTCACCACAAGCGAGCGTCTTGCCGACGAAGTGGCTAAGAATGCCGTGGAGATGGCAAAAGAGCTGCCGCGCGTGGATTTGATAGAGCAGTCGTTGAAGAAAAGCCGCATTATTGTGGTGCGCACCGACGACGAAATGATGCGCATAGCCAACGAATATGCTCCGGAACACCTCATCATAAACCACGCCGACGCCGACAGGCTCGCCGAGATGGTGGAGAACGCCGGAAGCGTGTTTCTCGGTCAGTATGCCTGCGAAAGCGCCGGCGACTATGCCTCTGGCACAAACCATACGCTTCCCACAAGCGGCAATGCCAAGGCTTACAGCGGCGTGAACATCGACAGCTTCATGAAAAAAATCACGTTCCAGCGGCTGACGGCAGAAGGCATCGCCACGCTCGGTCCGGTGGTCGAGACTATGGCTGAGGGAGAAGGTCTGCTCGCACACAAATTGGCGGCGACCGTAAGAATTGAACAAGTAAAAAAGAGGTAAGATTATGGATTTGAAAAAGATTGTCAGAGAAAACATCTACAACCTGACGCCCTACAGTTGCGCCCGCACAGAGTTCAGCGGAAAGGCGTCGGTGTGGATCGACGCCAACGAAAGCCCGTACAACAATCCCTACAACCGCTATCCCGACCCGTTGCAAATGGAGCTCAAACGACGCATCGGGCAGATGCGCGGTGTCGTTGCCGACCAAATTTTCCTCGGTGTGGGCAGCGATGAATGCATCGACATGGTCTATCGCGTGTTCTGCCGCCCGAGCATCGACAACGTGGTGGCGATAGAGCCAACCTATGGCATGTATGAAGTGTGTGCGGAGGTCAACGATGTGGAATATCGCCGCGCTCCGCTTGCCGACGACTTCTCTATCGACATTCAAAAAATCTTTGAGCAAATCGACGACAAGACCAAAGTGATATGGATATGCTCGCCCAACAACCCTACCGGCAACGCCTTCCCGCGCGACGCCATAGAGGCGGTGTGCGCCGGATTCAACGGAATTGTCGTGGTCGACGAGGCTTATGTCGACTTCTCTACAAAAGGATCGATGGCGACACAACTCTACCGCTATCCAAACCTGATTGTAATGCAGACGCTGTCGAAGGCGTGGGCAAGTGCGGCTGTGCGGCTCGGAGCGGCTTTCGCGTCGCAGGAAATCATAGGCATTTTCAACAAGGTCAAGTACCCGTACAACATCAACCTGCTCACACAGCAGTATGCCATGCACATGCTCGACCGCCGCGAGGAGGTGCACGGATGGGTGACCACAATAGTGGCTGAGCGCAAACGCCTCGCCACCGAGCTTGCCGTCTTGCCGGTGGTCGAGAAGGTGTTTGACTCCGACGCCAACTTCCTGCTTGTCAGAGTGACAGACGCCGACGCCGTCTATGCGTATCTGCGCGACAACGGCATCGTGGCGCGCAACCGCAACCGCGTGGCGCTGTGCTCGCAATGCCTGCGGTTCTCTGTAGGAACCGAGGATGAAAACAATCGTCTAATTTCAACTCTCAAAGGTTATGGAAAATAAGAAACGCGCGCTGTTCATCGACCGCGACGGCACGCTTATCGTCGAGCCGCCGGTGGATTTCCAGGTGGATTCGCTTCAGAAACTGGAATTTATTCCCGGCGTGCTGCGCAACATGCATTTCATCGCTTCGACTCTCGATTTTGAACTTGTGATGGTGACCAACCAGGACGGACTCGGCACACCGTCGTTCCCGACATCCGACTTCCTTCCGCCCCACGAGAAGATGTTGCAGACGTTCAAGGGCGAGGGCGTGGAGTTTGACGATATCATAATCGACCGCACATTTGAAAATGAGCATAAGCCGACGCGCAAACCGGGCACGGCATTGCTCGGGAAATATATGGATGGCAGTTACGACCTCGAAAATTCTTTCGTAATCGGCGACCGTATTACCGACATTCAATTGGCGAAGAATTTAGGTGCAAAGGGCATCCTGCTGCAGAATGCCGACGCCGGCAAGCGGATGATTGAGGATGCCGGACTTGAGCAGACGTGCGTGCTTGTCGCCGAGTCATGGGATTGCATTGCCGATTATCTGCGGGGCGGCGCGCGCACGGCACAAGTGAGTCGGAAAACGTCGGAAACCGACATCTACATCAGCCTTGACCTTGACGGTCACGGTCGTTGCGACATTTCAACCGGACTAGGATTTTTCGACCACATGCTCAACCAAATCGGACGGCATTCGGGATTCGACCTTACCATAAAAACTAAAGGCGACCTCTATGTCGATGAGCACCACACCATCGAGGACACGGCGCTGGCTCTCGGCGAAGCTCTGAGAAAGGCTCTCGGCGACAAGCGCGGCATTGAACGCTACGGCTTTGTGCTGCCGATGGACGACTGCAACTGCACTGTGGCTCTCGATTTCGGCGGACGTCCGTGGCTCGTCTGGAACGCCGACTTCAAGCGCGAGCGCATAGGCGACGTCCCCACCGAAATGTTTTTCCATTTCTTCAAAAGCCTGAGCGACGCGGCGGCGATGAACCTATATATCAACGCCGACGGTTCCAACGAGCACCACAAGATTGAAGGCATATTCAAAGCGCTGGCAAGAGCACTGCGCGCTGCCTCGCGACGCGATGTCTTCCGCTACGACCTGCCGTCGACAAAAGGCGCGCTCTGACAATCGCTTCCCGCGGCGCGCGCCGCGGGAATAATTTTGCGGTGTTGCACATAAAGTGTAACTTTGTAAGGAAATTTTTATTTACGAATATGGCAACTAAACTTTGGGAAAAATCAGTGGTGGTAGACCACGATGTTGAAACATATACTGTAGGACTCGACCGCGAGATGGATCTTTATCTCGCACCTTACGACGTGCTTGGCTCGATGGCACACATCACGATGCTCGAAAGCATCGGTCTGCTGGAAAAAGATGAGCTCTCTGCGCTCCTCGCCGAACTGAAAAAAATCTATCACGAGGCGGCAAACGGCAAATTTGTGATTGAAGAAGGCGTGGAAGACGTGCATTCTCAAGTGGAACTTATGCTGACACGCAGTCTCGGCGACATTGGAAAGAAAATCCATAGCGGACGCTCGCGCAACGACCAGGTGATGGTCGACCTGAAACTGTTTATGCGTTCCGAGATAGAGGCTGTGGCGCTGACCACAGAGAAGCTTTTCCAAACGCTCATTGCCCAAAGCAACAAATACAAAGACGTGCTTATCCCCGGCTATACCCACCTTCAAGTGGCTATGCCGTCGTCGTTCGGACTGTGGTTTGGCGCATACGCCGAAAGCCTCGCCGACGATTTGACTGTGCTTCAAGCCGCCTATCGCGTCACAAACCGCAACCCGCTCGGATCCGCAGCCGGCTACGGCTCCTCATTCCCGCTCAACCGCGAGATGACCACGCGTCTGCTTGGTTTTGAATCGATGAACTACAACGTGGTCTATGCGCAGATGGGACGCGGCAAGACGGAACGCACGGTTGCCAACGCGCTGGCAGGAATAGCATCCACGGTGTCGCGTCTGGCTTTCGACGCCTGCCTCTACAATTCGCAGAATTTCGGTTTCATCAAGTTGCCCGACCAATACACCACCGGCTCTTCGATCATGCCCCACAAGAAAAATCCCGACGTTTTCGAGCTGACACGTGCCAAATGCAACCGCTTGCAGTCGTTGCCTTATCAGATTACGATGATTCTCAACAATCTGCCATCGGGATACTTCCGCGACATGCAGCTGATAAAAGAGGCGTTTCTTCCGGCATTCGACGAATTGAAGTCAATCCTCAACATGGTCAACGCAATGTTGTCGGAAATCAAGGTAAACACCGATGTGGCTCAGGACGACCGCTATAAATTCATGTTCTCCGTCGAAGAGGTAAACCGTCTGACACGTGAGGGAATGCCGTTCCGCGACGCATACAAGAAAGTGGGTCTCGACATCGAAGCTGGACGCTTCGAGCCGGTCAAGGAGGTGCACCACACCCACGAAGGCTCAATCGGCAACCTATGCAACGACCGCATCGAGGCGCTGTTTGCCGAAACGCTAAAGGCGTTCCGCTTCGACGAATACCACCGCGCCATCGACAATCTTTTGAAATGACGTCCAATCATTTACAAATACGCCCAACAATATGAAGATACTGAAATACATTCTCCTGCTGTCGGTGATGCTCTCCGCAATGGCGTGCGAGTCGGTCGACAGCCAACGCATTCCCGCGCTCAACGTCAATATCGACCTCAGCAACGCCGGCCTGTGGAACACATACGGTGTGAGCGGCTACGGAATGTGCCGCATATTTGACCGGGAGCAGAGGATTCCCGATAATTTCGCATACACCGAACGCACCTACACCGGCTACGGCGGCGTGATGCTCGTCTACGGCATCAACGGCCCTGTGGCATACGACAGGGCATGCCCTGTGGAGGTGAGCAGAAAAGCGGTGCTTTACTTCGACTCGTCGACACTCGAGGCATACTGCAAGCAATGCGGTTCGCGGTTCAACGTCTGCGAGGCCGACGGAGTGCCCGTAAAAGGACAGGCGCTCGAGAACCGCTACGGGCTGCAACGGCTTTCGGTTGTGCCTGCCGGCGGAGGATATCTGATTACTCGCTGATTGAAAATTTTTTATCTTTTTATAATTATTGTTTACGATAGTCTTGTTTCTGAAAGATTTTGCGTAAATTCGTAAAATTTAAGACAGACCAACAATGAGATTACGTAAAACATTAGCGACATGCGCTCTTGGAGCAATCCTTGCCTCGGGAGCAATGGCGGAGAACCTTGTGATTCTCCACACAAACGATATGCACAGCAACGTGCGTCCAGAGCAACTGACGAAACCGGGAGGAATGGTACGCGTGAAAGCGGCGGTCGACAGCATCCGCCGGGCAGAACCCTACGTTATGCTGCTCGATGCCGGCGACGACGTGCAGGGACAGATGTATTTCACGCTGTTCAAAGGCGAGGTGGAATATGAAATGATGAACCGCATAGGCTACGACGCGGCGACCATCGGAAACCATGAGTTTGACAACGGCATCGAATCGCTCGCCGACAACTACCGACGTGTGGAATTTCCCGTAATCAACGCCAACTATGGCTTGAAAGAAACGGCATTGTCCGACCTTGTCAAACCATACATCATACGCAATTTCCACGGCAAGAGATTTGCCGTAATCGGTGTCGGAGCAAATCCGGACCGTCTCGTCATTGCCAACAACTACAAGGGAATGACATACCGCGACCCAATGGCTCTTGCCGACAGCATCGCTGGAGCTCTTAAAGCCGACGACCGTGCCGACTACGCAATCGTGCTTTCTCACATCGGCTACCGTCCTGGAAAAGCAGGGCTTCCGTCAGACAGCGTGATGGCGCTCTCATCAAGCAACATCGACCTTATCCTCGGCGGACACTCACACACTTCAATCAATCCGGCCACCGGCAATCACCAATACGTGTTTACAAACAAGGCTGGCAAAAATGTTCTGGTAGCTCAAAACAGAAACGAATGCCACACTATAACAAAAATAACCATCGACCTCGACGACTTGCAGAAGCTGCCTGATTACGAGCTGCTGCCTATCGACTCCCGCTACGAGGGCCGTCTTGACGCCGCCACTGAAGCGTGGCTGAAGCCATACGACGAGGAAGTGGCTCGTGTGATGGCTATCATCATCGGCTCTACCGACGAGGATATGCAACGCAACTCAACCGTTATGAAAAACTGGGCGGCGGATGCCGTAAAGACAGTCGGCGAACGGCTGTCGGGCGTTGAAGTCGACGCCGGAGTGACAAACTCCGGAGGTCTGCGATCCGACTTTCATAAAGGCGAGTTGAGTCTCGGCGAGGTCTACAACCTTATGCCGTTCGACAACAACATCGTTGTGCTCGAGATGAACGGCGCGCTGCTTCAGGAATGCCTCGACAACCTTGCAATGAAAGGCGGACAATGCGTGAGCCGCGGAATCTCGTTCACAATCAAGGACGGCAAAGCCGTAAACGCAAAAATCAACGGAAAGAAAATCGACAAGAACCGCACCTACCGCATCTCGACGATAAGCTACATCTACGAGGGCAACGATGACCTCGTTTCCTTCGCAAAGGCGAATTTGCTCTACAGCAGCGACCGCCCGATGAAATTCGACATCGCCGACTATGTGAAGGAAAACCCCAAACTGTCGCTTGACCACACCAAACGTATAACCAATAAATAAGCCCAAGACAATGCATCTAAGAAAATTTTTACTATTAGGCATCAGTCTTATCGCCGTCAGCATCATTACGGCAAAGACTCCATTGTTTATCAGCAACCAGCCCCAGGATGAAATGGATGCCTGGGTCGACTCTGTCTACAACTCCATGACTCCGGAGCAACGAGTGGGTCAGCTGATTGCTCAAAGTTTCCAGTCAAAAGATGTCAATGCTGCGAAACGCCAAATCAAATCGACCGTAGAAAAATACCATATCGGGTGGGCATACTTTTCCAGCGGCAAGGCTGAGCACTACGCCGAACTCGCAAACTACGTCAACAGCATCTCATCGACACCGGTTGCCATCGCCCTCGACGGCGAATGGGGATTGTCGATGCGCATGCCCGACACTCCGCGTTTCCCTAAAAACATGATGCTCGGCGCCGTGCAGGACGATATGCTCATCTATGAATACGGACGCGAAATGGCTCGCGAATGCAAAGAGATAGGTGTGAATGTGAATTTCGCCCCTACTGCAGATGTCAACAGCAACCCTTTGAACCCCGTAATCGGCACGCGCTCGTTTGGCGAGGACGCCGAAAACGTCGCACACAAAGTAGTGGCTTACTCTCGCGGTCTTGAGGACGGCGGTGTGCTGTCGGTGGCTAAGCATTTCCCCGGACACGGCGACACGGAGAAGGACTCTCATAAGACGCTGCCGATTGTCGACCGCTCGCTTGCAAGCATCGAGTCGATCGACCTTGTGCCGTTCCAAGCCTACACCAATGCCGGACTTTCGGGCGTGATGGTAGGACACCTTCAGATACCGGCATTGAAAACGGGCAACAACCCTACATCATTGACTCCAAGCGTTGTCACAGGTTTGCTCAAACAGAGATTAGGCTTCGGCGGACTGGTGTTTACCGACGCGCTTACAATGCAGGGGGCAAGGAAGTCGGGCAATCCTAACGGACTGAGGGCTTTCCTCGCAGGTGCCGACGTGCTTCTTGAACCGTACAATCTCGAAAAAAGTTTCAACGAGCTTCTCGACTACTACAATCAGGGCGGCGACAAGCAAAAGTCTATCGAGCTGACGTGCAAGAAAGTGCTGAGATACAAATACGCTCTCAGCCTCAACAATTACAAGCCTGTCAACATCGACGGTATGATGAAGCGCATCAACTCACGCCACGCACAGCTCGTGCTGCGCAAGCTCTACGCAGCGGCGATGACCATAGTGAAGAACGACGGCGACTGCCTGCCAGTGAAGCACCTTGAGAACAAGGTGAGTGTGGCTGTGGCTGGAGAGAAAGTCGACGACGCGAAGGTGTTCACTCAGACATGCGCCCTCTATACCGACATCACCACCCACCATCTCACCGAACACAACGCCGAGTCGTGGGCTGAAGACAACGACAGCGCATCGGCATTGGTAATCGGTGTGTTCAACAACAACGGCGGCACCAAGCGTGCCATCGCGAAAGCCATCGCGAAAGCCGGAAAGAGCAAAGTGGTTCTTGTGTTCTTCATCAAGCCTTACGACCTTGCCGACTTCAGCGAGGAGATAGCCGGAAGCGCGGCTGTAATCGAGGCTTACGAAGACCATGCCTTTGCTCAGGAATATGCCGCACAAGTGGTGTTCGGCGGTAGCGACGCCTCTGGCCGCATGCCGGTAAGCGTTGCCGGAGTTGCAAAAGTTGGCGACGGCGTCACTGTGATGGCGTCACGCCTTGGCTACGACGTGCCTGAAGCCGTAGGTCTTGACCAGAAACTCGTAGAGCAAATCGACTCAATCGCCAACCTCGGCGTGAAGGCAGGAGCCTTCCCTGGCTGCCAAGTAATTGTGGCACGCCACGGAAAAATCGTTGTAAAGAAAAGTTACGGATACACCGACAACGGAAAAGACGACGCCGTCAACGGCAACACGCTCTACGACCTTGCATCTGTGTCGAAAGCCACTGGAACCCTGTCGGGCATCATGAAAGCCGTCGACGACAAGAAGCTAAACATCAATGGTTTCCTCAGCGACTACATTCCTCAACTGAAAGGTTCGTCGAAAGGCGTGTTGACAATCCGCGACCTGCTTTTCCACGAAACGGGTATGCCACCGTCGCTGAGCATCTACGAACAAATGACCGACCCTAAAAGCTACACCGGCGCGCTCAGCGTGGGCAAAAAATCAGCCAACTACAAGCGGTTTGCCGGAGGCGCATATATCAACAACACTGCACACGTGCGCTCCGACATCACTTCGCCTAAACGCACCGACGAATTCAACGTGCAGATTGGCAAGAACCTATGGGTGGGACAAATCACGATGGACTCGGTGATGAACATGATCTACAACGAGCGCCAGCGCACAAACCACAATTATGTGTACAGCTGCCTCAACTTCTGCCTGCTCCGTCAGGCGGAGGAGAACGTGACCGGAGTGCGCCACGACCGCTATGTCTACGACAACATTTTCCACCGCATCGGCGCTTTCCGCACCGTCTACCGCCCGCTCGACTTCTTCCCTGAAAAAGAAATCGCAGCGACAGAGTTCGACGAGTATTTCCGCGAAGGATATATCCGCGGCGTTGTCCACGACGAGACAGCGGCATTCTCCGGCGGCATACAAGGAAATGCCGGACTCTTCTCCAACGCCAACGATCTTGCCAAACTGTGCCAGATGTGGCTGTTTGAAGGAATGTATGGCGGCGAGCGCATCCTCTCGCAGTCTACTGTCAACACGTTCCTGACAATGAGATCGCTCAATTCGCACCGCGGACTCGGATTTGACAAGCCTAACTTCAAGCGTCCGAGCTACTCTTCGATAACGGATGCAGCAAGTGCGGAAGTGGTGGGACACACCGGATTCACTGGCACATCGTTCTGGGTTGACCCGAAGGAAGACCTGATTTACATTTTCCTCAGCAACCGCGTCTGCCCAAGCCGCAACAACCCGGCGTTCTCAAAGATTGGTGCCCGCTACAACATCTTCGACTACATCTACGACTCTATCAAGCGCAACGCAAAGCAATAGCAACGCGACAGACAAATTGAGAGGGAGGAAAACAAACAGTTTTCCTCCCTCTTTTGTTTTTCCGGCATCCCTTCGAGGCACGTCACTTCGATTCTATTGTCGGATTCCGTCCTATCGTGTGAATAGAGAATTCCTTTTCGGGCATCTGACTACAAAAGACTCTCAAGGTAGCAGTGATTTACTATTGCACTGCTCGATTCAGTCCTTCCCTATAGACAGGGTACTATGACCTCTGCTGACTTCTCTCGGAACGTGCTGTAAATGTGCAGCCGATTTTGACCTTGGTCAAATATGGAAATAAGCAACAATAAGCAAAACACGTACTCAACCGCTGCAAAAGTGTACCACAAAAATTAGTCACAAATTACCGCAAAAGTTAGTTACAAAACAGCACAATTCATCGCACTAAATATGCACAAATGAGTGATAAAGCAAAGCTACTTATTGCACGCAATTATGTTGATGCCATCTGTCGGGACGATATCTCCAGATTAGATGATGTACAAAGGCTACGGACTGGAGGCCGACCTTGTGCTTCATCTCGACGATGGACGCTACGCCCTTATAGAATGTAAACTTGGCAGTCGTGAAAAACGCGAGTTCGGGATAACGCAATGCTCATGCCGAGCATACCAACAAACAGCCGCCTCTGTCATAGTGACAAAGGCGGCCATCTCGTTATTGGACATTGGCTGTGACGAGGTGGTTTCCTCATCACGTCCTACCCTTTCTCTATCTGTCGTTTTTCTTTTGCCATTTATTGATTTTGTTGCGGACGTTTCTCACCTTTTGTGAAACGTTTGACACACCGTTGCCACGCCAGCGCACAGGATGCAGATAGTTCCTGTTGAACTCGAGATGCTGACCCGTATATTTATCCTTGATTTCTATCTTGCCGTTGTTGTTTCTCATACGATAGACCCACACACGCTCGTAGAAGCCCAATGTGGAATTGGAGGAACCAAGGGCATCGTGGCTGTTGGCAACAGAGATATAATCACTCTTTTCACCATCTGATACGGTCTGCGCCCATCCGGTGTGCTGTGCCATCGTGGCGCGCTCGGCAGTGGCGAGCGCCAGCTCGATGGAGCAAGCGCCGTCGGGCACAAGAGTGGTTGAGGTAACGGGATCGACAAGCTCCAGAGCCTCCATAAACGCCATAGGCTCCTTCGCCCACGGTTTGATTTGCTGACTGTCGGTATAGGCATCAAGATTGGAGTCGTATTCGGTATAAGTATACTCCGAGTTTTTCTCAATATAGCGCATGGCACGATAAATGAGCGTTGCCATCTCCTGACGGGTTACAGCGGCATTCATGTCGAGGTTGCCACCGGCGATGTCGGCAAAGAGGTTCAGCTTACCTTCATTGGCGTCCTTTCCGGTCATCTCCTTGATGAGCCTCTTGGCTATCGACGCCACCTGTTGACGTGTGGCGGTAAGGGTGTAGTCGTTGCCCAGCAGCTGCTCGTCGACAAGGTTGTCGCAAAGGGCGCGCGTCACCTCGTCTTCTGCCCACTTGCTCTTCTTCACAGTGCTGCGGGCTGGCAGAGTAAACATATCCGGCTGAGCGGTAGTGCTCAGTTTTGCCTCGTCCTCACGCATGTCGAGCGCTGCCTCCATATGTTTGCGATACAGTGCCAACGTGCCGTCAGATCCCGACAGACGGAAGTGTTTCTCTGTTAGGTGGCGCTGCTCATAGTTGTAAGACAAGCCACACCATTTGCAGCTCTTCCAATAGACATGCTCGCCCGCGGCATTGGTGCCAACATAGGCCTGCTCGGTAGCAAGGTCGGCAGTAAATGAATGAACGCCCGGTATGTATCTTTTCTCCGCCTCTTTGTCGACGAACATGAAGGTGTGGCGCGGATTGCGCTCACACTCCCCGCAGATGCTGCACGAGTAATACACTTTAGGGTCTTGCTTACAAGTATAGTGCTGCATCACACGGTCGGCTGTATGCAGACGTGCCACAAAGTTGTGCCTTGTACATGGATTCTTGGTGGCTCCGAGTCCGGCCTTCTGGGCTTCGTACACGTTACCGGTATATGTTCTTACGGTGTAGCACGGGAACTTGCTGTGACGTGCCATCTGCGCTTTGACGGCAGCAGCCTGACTGGCTGGCACACACAGAGTTGCGTCGCCGGCAAGGAACATGGTGCTATGGCCATAGAAATGATAATAGTTGGGGAACAGATTGCTCTTCATGCCTTCGTCGAGTTCGCGCATAAACTCCACGGCGTTGACTTTGTCGCTGAGCCACACCTCCTTGAGGTTGTAATAGCCGCTCATATACTGGTCCATCGCATGGGCAAACTTTAAGTAATCCGTCTTGTTGCCGGTGTCTACGATAACCTTGGTGAGAAAGACTCGGTTGGGTCCTTCAAACTCTGGCAACGGGTCGTGGGTCTCAGTAATGGAGACCACATCATGGGGATGGAATGAAGCACAGCATGCATCGGCTGTCTCTTTTGTATAGACATTATTGCTGGCACGATTTTTCTCCTTGTTTGCATTATAGTCAAAGAGCAGATTCTCCTTTTTGAGATTGCCGCCATCGCCGCCAGGCACGGTAACCACAAAACTGCAGCGGGGGAAGTAAGGACTTCCGACAAGCACTCTGGCAGGCTCGCCGTTGACGGTAATCTTCAGCATGGTGTCGTCGACATAGTAGTCGCCATCGCGCATCGCATACTTGAGGATGTAGGGTCCCTGGGTGTTGAGCATCAGTTTCATGCTGGCACGATACGTATAGCCTGCCTGAAACTTGGGAGAATCGGAATTTTTTCTGTTGAACTCGCCTTCCCATAAAATGCTGAAGACCGACGCGATGCCTTGCTGAACCAGGTCGCCATACGCTGTCTTGGCTGCGGTGATTTGTATCTGCTCGCCATCCTCGATACCCATACCGTCTTTGGGCAACGGAATAGTGATGTCGATAGATGTTACCACCTTCTTGCCGGTTCCATGCATGGCCGTCGGAAGCAGCAAAAGCATAGCGATTAGTAATGTCAGGAAATTTTTCATGTTCGTTTTTTTCATTTAGTTAGAAAATCATTTAATTCGCAACTCAATGGTTAATAATCTTAAAGGTATCAATTATAGACGGCAATCTTGATTACGCCGTCTTCCTTGTTCTCAAATATACGGTATGCCTCCTCTATTCTGTAAAGCGGGAAGCGATGCGTGATAAGCGGAGTGGTGTCGATTTTCCCCTGCTCAATGAGCCTGAGCACCTCCTCGCAGTCGCAACCGTCAACACCGCCGGTCTTGAACGTCAGGTTCTTGCCATACATATCGGGCAACGGAAGCACCTGCGGAGCGTCATAAAGCGCCACGACCGTAACAATGGCATTAGGCCGCGCACAGCGCCATGCCAACTGGAACGTATCCTTTGCGCCAGCCACTTCCAACACCCTGTCGGCGCCGCCATGGTCACTGTGTTGCTTCACAAACTCCTCGCAGGCATCCGGCGTGGTCAGCAGCACGTCGGGATAATGCTCCTTGACAAAAGCCCGCCGCTCTTCCGACGGCTCACACACGATGATGCGCTTCGGGCGCTTCAGCATCGCGCAGATCAACGTGCAGATGCCCGTAGGTCCGGCACCGACAATCAGCACCGTGTCGTCAGGCGTAATCTCACTTATGCGAGCCGCCCAGAATCCCGTGGCAAGCACATCGCCAACAAACAGAGCCTGCTCGTCGGTCACGCTGTCGGGAATGCGGTTCAAGCCATGCGACGCCAACGGCACACGCACATATTCCGTCTGTCCGCCGTCGATACGGCAGCCGAGAGCCCATCCGCCATGAGGAGATGTGCAGTTGTTGACATAGCCGTGCCTGCAGTAGAAGCACTCACCGCAGAAGGTTTCCACGTTGACGGTCACACGGTCGCCTACCTTCACGCCTTTCACGTCGGCGCCTACTGCTTCCACCACGCCGACCATCTCATGGCCGACAGTGATGCCCGGCACCGCTCTCGGCACACTCCCGTGCTTTATATGCAGGTCGCTTGAACAGATGCTGCCGAGAGTCACACGGACAATGGCGTCTGTCGCTTCCTGTAGCTCTGGTTTAGGCTTGTCAATCAAGGCAAACTTGCCCTTCTCTATGTATGTATATGCTTTCATTCTGAACATAATGTTACTGATATTTTGCTCTCACCGCCTTTGGCAGCTTGCTGACTATAAGCTCATACGACTCTTTTATCCACTCCGTTACGGTTTCTGCGGCAAGTTGCCCATAATACACGTCGCTCCAATGCCTCTTGTTCCAATGAAACGCTGGAGTCACTGCCGCATATCGCTCGCGCAACGCCTCGTTTCTCTCCGGAGCCAATTTACATGCAAACCGCGGATTCTCACCCTTCATGCCGAGCCGACTTCCACCCAGCCAAAGGCACAGAAAAATCTTGCCCTCAACACGAAAGGTGACAACGTCATCGCCAAACGGCTGATCCTCTGTCACACCAAACAAAGACAAAGCGTATTCCCTGACCTGCTCGATATCCATAAAGCATTATTCTTTTCTTTCTTCCGGAGGGACACATGGAGGCTCTTCCTCATATTTCGGCGACGCTCCGTAGCGATTTTCGCCCTCCGCACTGTCCTGGCAAAAGAATATTATCATCACAATCTGATATACAGAAACTATGCCACAGAAAAATATATACTTGCCAAATACCACAAACGGAGTAATGGTGTCCTCAAAATCATCCATCGTCATAAAGCTAAGAACATCCGAGACACACATTGAGACAATAATGATTGTGGCCACTACTGGGAAAAACATCCACCATCCGCTGCGTCCCGTGTCGTGCAACCGTCTGATTGATATAGGTATGGTCACAAGCCAAAACGGAGGAAGGAAATTTGATATGAAATAGGCAACCAGCATAGCCCACCAAAACTCAGACCGGCGGGAGCGTCCCTTTGTTTCAAAAATTCGCTTTGTGGCAAGCGACAATGCATCCTGAAAAGAAAGCTGTTCGTGTACAATCATAATATCACAGATTTTTATGTTTTATTTGCAAATTTAGCCTGAATAATTCATAGTCTCCACAAAAAAGAGAACGCCCTTCTTGTATAT
>OGOB01000292.1_pt1 | contig 30796 bp, 30 predicted proteins | sample 1573611 | NCBI WGS metagenome assembly OGOB01 (sample SAMEA2582016, study PRJEB24529) | metagenome | biome: Human gut stool | place: China | collected 2011 | reverse complement strand
TACTACGTGTGAGCCGATGAAACCAGCACCGCCCGTGATAATGATATTCTTCATTTCAATTATTTCTGTTTAAGATTAGCAATACATTTTTCTAAAGAATCCACCCAGTAAGGAACCTTAACGCCAAAGGTCTCCTTGATGGTACGCTTATCCAATACGGAATAAGCCGGACGAGTTACAGGAGAAGGATACTCCGAGCTATAACATGGCTGGATATCGCATTCCGTATGACCGGAGATTCTTGCAATCATCTGGGTGAAATCATACCAGGAGCAGACACCCTCATTTGAGAAATGATATACTCCAACATATTCATCCTTGCTCTGGGCAGCCTTTACCTTATCCAATATAGTGATGATGGCATTCGCCAGATCGAGCGCGTAAGTAGGAGTACCGCACTGGTCGAAGACTACTTTCAACTGAGGCTTGGTTGCCGTCAGGTTGAGCATCGTCTTGCAGAAGTTCTTGCCAAACTCAGAATACAGCCAGGCCGTACGGATAATCACGTAATCACAGCCTATAGCCATAATCTTCTGCTCACCATGAAGCTTCGTTGTACCATATACGCCAGTAGGAGTTCCCTTCTGGTCAGGATTACATGGCACATTATAAGGTTCCTTACCAAAGACATAATCAGTAGAGATTTGGATGAGCAGGCCATCAACCTCCTTCATCGCCTTAGCCAGATTCTCAGGAGCATCCGCATTGAGTTTTTCTGCCAATGCAGCCAGTTTCTCATCAGTCTCGCATGCATCCACATTGGTCCATGCCGCACAGTTCACGATGGCTTTCACAGCATTCTCCTTCACCATCTTGCGGATGGCATCCATATCGGTGATGTCAAGATAAGAAGTTTCCATACCTTCTACCTGATTGACATCTGTAAAGATATAATGATCTGTTGTATGTTGGCTAACGATGCGCATTTCATTACCTAGCTGACCGTTAGCACCTGTTACTAAAATATTCATAACCTAGTATTTTAAATTCTTCTTTAATGTCTGATTGCCTTCATCCAATATCGAAAGCAGATATCTTCCATAATCATTTTTGAGCATAGGCTGTGCCACCTCACGAAGTTTATTGGTATTTGTTGTTTTACTTGTATAAATCCACCTTTAGTACTCGAAAGGACTATCAAAGTCCTTCAATACTTCATGCCTTGTATCCTTTTCCGAAAGATTAGCATGTTACGTAGGAATACGCCAATCGATACCGAGAGAATCATCCAAGATCAAGATACCACCATCAGCCTTCTCTTTAAACTCACGCTCGCTGAAGCTCTCGAAGAAATCTCTAAACAGGCGAGGTTCAATGATAAGCACGCCTTCAATATCTGTCTTTATTACGTTCATTATATCAATTACTGAACTTGCTAATCAATTATAATTAGTTTGCATATAGAAAAAACGGGCTACTAAGCTCCATCACCGAAAAGTAGCTCAAAAAAATGGGAGAGGGAGCCGTTCGCCCGTAGATCTATTATCTTATTCTATGTATCTTCTTCCATACAGCAAACCAAGTTCTGAACAATGGTTCGCTCAATGCCTCAGTAGGATAATGCTTCACAAAGCGAAAGTTGCGCAAACTCATTCTGAGATAGCGATGAAGTTTGTCTTCATTTTCCTTGCTTCCAAGCCGAGTGTCATATTGAGCAAAATTGCCTCCTTGCACAATTTCAGCCAACAAAAAACGACCTTCATACACATCTATGGGAGCAATCATTTTCTCCTCAGGTAGTCCCAAAGTTTCATACAACACATACATCACTACCTTTGCAAACTTCCACAATCCGAGGTGTTTTAGCTCACGTTGCAATACAGCCTTATTTTTTATATTGCAATCCATGTTCCGTAAAACGAAGTAGTAGTCTATTAATTGACGTAAGCCAATACCCTCAGTGAACACATGGCGATAGAGATGAGAGAGGATATATAACATTGAAGTTCATCGTTGGCACTGTAATTTCCCCATATCCATCTAGTAACGTAACGACATTTGAACATTGCAAATCCATCACCTCCTTAAACCATTTTTGCATTCTGTGGTTATGAACAGGGAAGAACATATACGAAGGCGTGAAATGCGCCTCTATCGCCGTCTTCATCACAGGGAAGTCTACATGGTGATAACGCACCACCTGATTCGGACACACCTTATTTATATATTGCATCACTCGTTTTCTGCCACCAGCGAGATAGATGTCTATATCCCCAGGCGTTCGCATATAAGGGTCGGGATAAAGCAACGCATTCACTTGCCCCTTCAAGATACAGTTAGCAAAGCCCTCGTTCTCGAAGTTCTGACAAATCTTCACGGAATCCTAAAACAGTTTGATATTCTGCTTCCGAATCATTTCCGCCATCACCATCCATTGCATCAGTAGCTTCTGCTTTGGCGCCAACTCCTTTGGCAACCGCTGGATACCATAAAACAGCACACCAAGCAAAGCCTGCTTCTTGGCAATAGCATACAGTTCCTTCCAATCCACCTCCTTCAAAGAACCAGGTATTTCCTTGGCAGAACCAATGCAGAATCGCAAGAAATCAAAGAAAATCTTTTGTTGTTTCAACATAAAGTTGTACTTTTGCACGCATGAAAGAGAAATTACAAAGAGCCATCGGCCATATTATACCGACGCTTCTATTCATTATATTACTTCCCATATCGGTAGTCTTCACCCCTATTCATTGGCTTTATAAGACTATCCGAAGATTTTTTCTGCGATGAATCTTGCAGGAAACAGCAAGCCTGCCATCACATAACGCTTACGGGTATGCGGTTCCTTCCACATTCGATAAATAAAGCGAAGATTCGTCTTATCCACCCATGCTGGATAGTAATCTATCTCATTCTTGGAAGTCTGATGGATAAATCCACCACAGGTAAACCCGATTCCCTGATAACCGGCATTCTTCACCTTTAGCAGGAACTTCTCTTGCATCAAAGCTCCCATACCAACTATCAAGAAATCTGAATTCAGCTTAACAATATGCTTTGCCTCCTCATCCATTTCCCGTTCAGAAGCAAAGTAACCATTACGATAACCTGCAAACTTCACCTTTGGATACCGCTCACGGAATATCTCCACGGCCTTCTCCACCTGCTTCTGCTTAGAAGCCACAATATAGATAGTCTTTCCATGTTCCTCTGCATACGAGAACAACTCCGGTGCCATCGAAGTCATATCAAAACTTCTTCGAGTCACCAACTTGCCATAAACCAACTTGATGGCTTTCACCAGCAAGCCACCATCGGCAAATATACCATCCATCTTATCAAACAACTCCTTATTATCCAGAGCTGTAAGATAAGATACAGGATTGAGGTAAGTATAAACCTTACCCTTTGTTTCAAATATCTGATGGACGGAAGATTTTTCCGTTGATAATATTTTATTAACTAATAAAGATTTCATAACCAACTACTATACATTATATTTTATTCCCAATTTCTTCAACTCTTCTTCCACACATTTCTGAAAGATCGGTGAGTCTATCAATGCCTTTTTAACCACATCTTCACACTTATTCGGCTCGAAATTATCATCAATATCCATCTTGATTGCCTGAAAGCATTCAACAAGAGTTTTACGACCACCATTTTTCCTTACATAGTTTACAAGTTTATTCTTTAGGTCAACGATGAATTTACCACATGCATTATCATAGACTTGGAACATTTTCTGCCCCTTATCATCCATAGTGTTCTTAATAAGCCTAAAAGTCTCATCATCAATACTTCCTTGTTGAATATAAAATCGGATATGAGGCAAGCCATCCTTGTCTTCCACTTTACAGTAGAGATAGTTTTCTGCGGGTGGTGTATCCAAATAAGCATTCCAATATTTCCTATTTCCCTCACCATCTGTAATGTTATCAGACTTATGCCCATTACACAACATACACGATGGTATTAAGTTTCTGGGATGTACCGCAAACAAAGGATAATCATTTTGAGGAATAAAATGATCCATAGTATTAACCAAATTGATTTCACATAACGGACAAAAGTTATTCTCATAACCATCATCATTTAATACTTCCTTCCGCAGATTGGCAATTCTGGTTCGAGTATATGAATACAGACTCCTCATCTCCTCCTTGTCTGAAGCTTCCAATATTGGATGCGTTCCTTCCAAAGATTGAAGTTTGTTTGTTCCAAAAGCTGTATCATAAGATTGGATATAATCCTTGTGAGTTTCAACTCTTTCATGACACCGCCCTTTAAAGGTTTCTTCCTTTGACAAATGCTCTTCACCCCTTCTTTTGTTGGTAGAGTCAATGACACCTTTGATGAATTCAATATCATCAATACCCACAGGTTTAAGCTTCCTCATAGTTATGTTTGTCTATTACCGATCGTATAAGCAATCTCATATTCATGCCCAGTTTGTTATGCGCACCTTTTAGCCTATCCACTATTGTAGCATAATCATAATGACACTTCCTGGCTACTGATTCCACAAAATGCTCATATTTCTTTTCATCAGACATGTTCTTGAATATCACATCACTTAATATCGATACATCTTCGCCAAAACACTCTATACCAATTTTTGCAACACTCAAAGTATTACCAATTCTTTCCAGGGTATATACATTGTCGGAAACCATTTCCCTAACTATCAATGGAGAGTGGGTGGCAATGATAGCGTATGATTCAAATTCTTCCAATACATCACAGATGGCTTTCATCAGTACGGTAATTGCATGTGGATGCAAATGCTGTTCGGGCTCATCAAACAAGAGGAGAGTATCATATCGAATATTTGCCATAATTTCAGTCAAGGAATAAACATAGATAGATTCACCAGAACTCATATTTTGGCAAAACTCATTTATATTATCTTCTACCAGCCTATAGTCTCCTTTATCGTCTTCCTCATAAAAACCGTCTATGATATTTTGATCGATAACAGCTTTCATAATGTGTCTCCATCTCCTTAGAAGTTGATTGGAAGAGCCTCTGTGTAAAATCTTCATTAGATTTCCCTTGAAGATAGCAATTTGGTCTTGCAGTGAAAACAACTCTGTTTGATTCTTCAATAGACCACAATAATGATATTCTACTGTATAGTCTGTTGAGACAAGAGGAAACTTGTCAAATGGAGAGTAAGACATCACCATGATTTTACTCATGATAGGTGGCAAACCTACAAATGCCCCTTTGTCCTTTCCTATAAAAGACTCTACAATGTTGTTTAACAGAGTAGATTTACCTACACCATTTTCTCCAATAAGACCTATCATTCGATGATAGGGTTCACAATCATAAGCAAAATCGAAATCAATATCAACCGGTGTCACATTTTCCCCACCATATTTCGGTTCGTAACGATAGGTAAAGGCATAAGACTGTCTCATATCTCTGCCGAAGACCCAAAAACGACCTTCCCTTAAAGCTCGTTCTGCAGAGTTATCTCTCAACAAAGATGATTTGAAAGCAATCGTATCAGCAAACTTTTCATGAATTTTACTATATAAAGCAGCATCCTTTAACTCACCCAAGTAAATATATGCTCTCTCAGCAAACAACTTAAACATATTATCATAATAGTCTAAATTATCTCCTAGGGAGCAAAAATTATCATCTAGTCTATAAAAGCGCTCTGGTAAAACAGTACTTGTATCATGCTCAGATAACTTCATAATCTTGACTCTACCGAGAAACTCTATCTGTTTATTTTTCTTATAGTATAGCCTAAACCAAGTCTGGTATCCATAATCATTCCACATATTATTGAAAGTCAGCATAAAGCATTCCTTCTCATCGGGAACTTCCATTTCTTTCTCTTCAAAACGGAAACGATTTGTAATAACAGACTTACATCTAATGAAAGGTATCCGATTATCCACTTCAGGCGTAATACCTTCACCAATCGTTTGAATAACAAGCCTACCTTCATCATTAATTATCTGGTAGTTTTCTGTTTCGAGAATCTTCTGCAAATCATTAATGATAGCTTCATCAGACATAATATTAATGAGACCTTCCACAAAACGCAATAGTTTATGCTCATCATCAAGTATATGGAGCACTGACAAATAGAGTTTATCTTGCGTCCAATCATCATTCATGAAATAGTGCTTATCTATCTCATCTCCAAGAATTTTATACCGAGAGTCTTCACCTGTAGAAGGACTCTGATAAACATTCCACAAAGAGGAAATCAAGTTAAGCACATCGTGTTCATAACGCAGTTGATCATCAATGCGCTTAACTATTCCATATATGGCTTGTCTAGCTTCTTGTTTCATTGCAAATTCTTTACAGCAGTGATGTTACTATCCGATACCTTAATAGAATTTGTCCTTTTTGAGAACACTTGCCGTTCCTTATTACCAAGCCAAATTCCACCAATATGTGAATCCAATAATGATATTTTCGACTTACTGGCCACATCATCATTTTTGAACTCAAAGACTACGGGATTCACCTTATCGTATGGATCTTTCCACATAATTTTATTGTGAATCAACTTCAATTGCGAGATATGCATCTCACAAATATTAAGCACGTCAAAAGCTGTGTCGTACGTATCGCAGAAACATTGACTCAAGAACACACATCCACCTCTATTTCTGAGATATGTACTACCATGTATATATCTTGGCAACATCCAAGCATGAATACGCTCGAAGAAATTGCTACCTTGATTATCTACAGCAGTGTAACAATCTATCATGATACAGTCTGAGAAATGGCAATCACCAGTTTTTGTTTTGATACCTATCGAATTTTTCCGACAACCATGAAAGTGCAAGTTATCAGCCAACAACTCATACCCTTCTTTAACGTTTAAACCAATTGCGTAATTACCTATTCCTAAAAATTCTCCATCTGTAAGGTGAAGTTTGATAACCTTGCTACAATCAATCCCCACTTTCGCTTTACCATTAAGGTCCAGTCGGAAATTACGAATCATTCCCGTCCAATATTCTGTCTTGTCCCAATGAATCGTCAGCATAGATATAGAGTCTGTAGCTATTATCGTAGCTCCGCCCAAATCCATATCAATAAACCCAGATATTCTCAAGCCTTTATCAATATAGTAGCTATGACTTGCGACTGAGGTTAGTTTACACCCATTCGCTATGCAATAATTTATAGCCTTCTGCAAACCATTGGCATTATTAGATGCCAATTTCGGGGTATTGCTGACGCAGCCAAAATCTTCAGGTGTTACATATACTGGCACATTACCTTCAGCAAGACAACAGATCCAAATAAGAACAAAATAGAAAACTAAAAAACTACGTTTCATTTTATTTTGAGATAATCTTTTAGACATTTAGGAATATAAACAACAGCATATTGATAGAATATATTATATGATTGAGCGTGGAATTCAAATAGCCCGTATAAGGCAGAAACATATATACCATAACAACCAAAACAATAGCCATTTCCTTCAAAATATTAATATTAAACTAAACACTATATTTTGCCTTTTATCACCTTAGCCAACTTTGGATATTTCACAGAGAAAGGAACCCATAATTTCAACGCAATCCGTTTCCATAATGGTTGCCAAGTACCTGCGAAATGATGAATGGAATAAGTATTCGCCGTGATTGTGATTTTCTTTGTCACATAATTCTTTGGACTGAAATAATCCAACGGAAGAACACAAACCACCTCCTTATCATCTACAAATTGCGATGGATTATCAATAAACCTCATCTCAAATTTACTCAGAATACATTTTTTCAGGATTGATGGCAATACAGCAGTCTGTGCTTTACCATCCATATTAATAAAATGCTTACCATTATAATAGTTAAGACATTCCTTTATCCATAGGGTGTTCTTCTCTGCTCCAATGATGGCAGCCTCTATTCCTTGCGGACTATTTTCCTTACATATAAAATAAGGATATTTCAGTAAATCATCAAAGGGCTTCAATACCTCAACATCACTATCAAGATATATTCCACCCTCTGTTGCCAAAGCATAAAGACGAATGTAGTCAGCAGCAAAAGCATACTTTTTATTTTCAAAGGCTTCCCTTACCCAAGGATTCTTTGAAAGTGGGAACTTCTTCAAGTCCCATTTTACAAGTTCGTAATCAGGAAGATACTTCTTCCAACTCTCCACGCACTTCAATAATTTCTCTGGCATCGGGTCATCACTCAACCAGCAATAATGTATCTTTTTTGGTATCATATCAATTTATTCATTTAATAGTTTTTCCCAGCGACTCACAATCTTATCCAACGTGAATCGCTTGCTAGATTCTATAGCAGCCTTCTGCATAACCATACGTTTGTTGGCATCAAGCATCAAAGCATGCATCTTATGATAAAACTCTTCCTCATTCTTGTCTGTCACAAGATAACCGTTTTCACCGTCATTGATTATCTCATGGAACGAGGCGCATGTGTCGTACACAAGAGGCACACAACCAAACTGTAACGACTCGTTCAATGTCATCGGCCATCCCTCAAAAAGAGATGTCATCATAAACAGGGAACTCTTCTTATAATATCCAACAGGATTCTGACGACCCTCAAAGGAAATGCGTTTCAGACCTAACGTAGATACCATCTTACGATATTCATGCTCAGACTCACCAAATCCCACTATCTTGAAAGTCCAATCATTTAATTCAGCATCATCTTCTATACGTTTCCATATCTTAATGGCCAAGGAGATACGTTTCTGCACTTCGTCCAAACGAGTAACTATCAAAACAGTTTTCTCCTTCTTGCTCAAATCTTCCAAAGGAATAAACTCATCAAAAGATACAGCATTTGGGATGGAAGCAAATTTTCTCTTGTCATTGATGTTCCCAAACTTACAATAGTCATCGGAATACTCCGGAGACAAAAGCACGATCTTGTCACACAATGAATAAGCCACCTTATACAACTTATGGAAAGAAGCATCCATATAAGGCTTGAATACAGGATATATCAACACTTTAACCAAAGCCTTAACCCGATTGCTTAACGACTGAGCATATCTGAATTGATTCCATATAGAATAAAATGCGTTAAAATACGGCTCATAACCTGGAGCAAAATGGTGAACAAATAACATGCTTGGTTTTCGAGATGCTTTTGCCCTGCCATCATACACGTTCTTTACCATTATAAAAGCCCCTTCAAGAATGATTTTGTCTATTTGTTGGCTGTCGATAATATCTCTCACAGATTCTGGAGAATAATTGGTGTAAATACCATCAAACTCTGTCATCTCAAACATATCCCCAATAGGCTTTGCATACAAGTTATAGCACTTATGCCCACGACGGCGCATCTCATTGCTGATGCGTGCCGTGGTGCGTTCGGTTCCACCTTTCTGTTCAGAAATTTGGAATACGGTAACAAACAGTATATTCATCGTCTCTTACTCTTTACCGTAATATTCGTCAATGGCATCATGAAGAGCGTTAATAAATCCGCGTCCATGCGTCTTGTCCGGTTCCATGTAGTTGCCTTCTCCCCATTCATTCCATGATTTAAGAATCAATACTTGACCATCTGCTGGCTTATTCTTGATAGCATCAAATGCCATCATGCAATGCTTTTTGAAATACTCAGGCTCAGTATGCCAATAGATGACACCATTTGCCCCACTACGTGGAGAATGGTCCCATTGCGTAAACAACTGTGGAATTACGTCATTTTCGTAATCACGTTTTGTTACAAACTCCTTGTAATACAAGCGATAATCATACAAGAAAGCAGGCTTTTTAGTAAAGAAGCTCTTGATTGGCTTCAACTTATAATCGATGTAATGACCTATCTTACCCATTTTTCCAAGTAATGTGTCATGGCGAGTATAGTTGAGTCCCTGGTAAACCACGGCATCAAATCCTTTCTCTCTCAACATAGGTTTGATATAATTACTCTTGGTTATTTCACCAACTAAATACAAATCCGGGAATCCTGCTTCCTTTGTCCATTTTCTGAAATTATCAAGATACTCCTTAGGCACAGACACTGGGTCGTAAATCAAGAAGAATGGCTTACCATTAATCTTGGTATAACGAGGATCCTTAAAACTGCGGAGCAGTAACTCAAAGTGCATTTTCTCATCTTCTATGCCAGGATACTCCTGTCCGATAAGAAGATTGTTGCTTGTCGTACCATCCTTGTTCCACGTTTTTGAATACCAAGAATGGTTTGCCCATCCTAGGCAAAAGCCAAAATCAGGCTTTCCCGAAGCCAACACCTCATCGTAAATATCGGCCATTAGTCGCTTTCCATTACCAAACCAGTAATGCCAATAGCAAAAAGAAGTAACACCTGCAAGCTTTGCCAAGTCTGCTTGTTTCTGACGTATTTCAGGATCACGCAAGTCATAATAACCTAATTCTGTTGGTATGCGTGGCTGGTCATGCCCCTTGAACAGAGGTTTTGACTTTTTTACGTTTGTCCACTCTGTAAATCCCTTGCCCCACCACTTATCATTCTCTGGTATGGGATGAAATTGAGGCAAGTACAATGCTATAATCTCTGGTCTTTTCATATTTTGTTTTATTTGTTATATTTCTTAAATACTTCTACAATTTGTTTCACAATGTCATCAGCCTGTGACTTTGAAATATTATTAATCATGGCTGTTTGACCAAAAATGCCATTGTTCTCAAAAGCACCCTTAAACTTGTAACTATAAGCCAGTCCGAAAACAGGTACTTTGGTGAATATGGCTGCAAAATTTGCATGCATACGTGTACCGATAAAAAACGACATTTTGGATATCACATACTTAGTCTTTGGAGAAATCAAGTCCATATCTATAAGATGGACACCTTCCTTGCTTTTCAACTTAGAGTAGAAAATGCGTGATGCTTCCAAATCATCATTATCTGTCTCTGGATTTTGATAACCATAGCTATGTGAAATCAAATATATTGGGCGGTGAATGCTTTGGAAATATCTCACTATCTGTTCACAAAGATAATGATAATTTTCAAATTGCCCTGCTAACGTTCTGAAATGATTGCTATAAGTCAAACCACTTACATTCAAACCTATCGCACCATTTTCTATTTTTATATCGAAAGGTTCTGGCTGCATGAAATATGAGAGATCGTTTGTCAATTCATATTTCACACCCATTTTCTTCAATTCTTCTACAAAACGATCATCACGCACGTACACATCTTTTGCTGCCTGAAGAATATATTTAGCCAAAGCGTAATTTTCTTTCTTCTCAAAAGGGCCCAAAGTTTGAGGCAGCTGTATGGTAGGAATACCTGCCTTTATTGCCATCAACGTCTCCGGAAGTCGCCAATAGAAAGTCTGTGTACTATATATATCAGAAAATCCGTCGCCGCCATTGATTGCTGCCACATATTCCATATTGCGTATTGCCTTTCCAAAAGGGGTAAAAGGCAATGTGATATGAAATTTCTCTAAAAGTGTTTTTTCTAGAAAGAATACATTCAATGTCTTTATACAAAACTCTTTATCTCCAACTCTTACCTTATCTATCTTATTGATACGATTCTCCTTTTTCAAGGGATTTTTGATGAATCGTAAGTTCAAAATCTTGGTATCAGGTGTCAGCCCATAACGCTGTTCTAGAAACGACAAACTCCCGTAACCCAAGGCTTGGGTTCCACGGTTGTTATCATGAATATCAAAGCCAGATATCACTATAAATTTTTGTTTGCTTTTTCCCATGTGTCTTTTATATTTTTACGTTTTTTTACAATTTTTGCAGGTATACCAACTACGATTGAATGTGGCGGAACATCTTTAGTGACAACACAATTTGCTCCAATCCAAACATCATCGCCAATCCTTACCCCCCCAATATCTTTGCACCAGCATACACCTTACAATAATCACCAATAGTAGGAAGCCCACTTTGTGACCAACCTATTGTCACCTGTTGACTTATCACACAATGCTTTCCTATTTTCTTTGCATTAACTATCGTCGAAAAACCATGCATAATACGAAGTCCTTCTCCTATATTAGCATTACAAAAATATAGGTTCAGAGTGGATGGTTTTAAGAGACTAACTATTCTTTTGGTAATCTTCAGCATAGGAGACTGTCTGTATTCAAGACGATAATATACTAGACGTCTGTATTCCGGATAATGATACATCAGCTTTAAAAAACCTCCAATACTCTGAGGAACATTAAGCCATTCCGCCCACACCTTAAAATCAGCCTTAACTAAGAGGAAAACCTTTTTAAATTCATTCATAGTTTCATTTTATGGGTCAATTTCTTTCCCATTTGTTAGTTTCAAAATTATATTTTTTAACAATCCGTGCAGGGTTACCTGCAACAATAGAATAAGGTGGAACATCTTTTGTTACTACGGCTCTTGCAGCAATAATAGAATGTCGCCCAATATGCACTCCCGATAATATCTCACAACTAAAACCTAACCAACACTCATCCTCTATGATGACAGGTCCTTTACTAATCAATGGCTGCTTGGATATTGGCATATTAATATCCTCGTAGCCATGACTATGGTCTGTAACATGTACATAACCAGCAAACAATACATTCTTACCGATAGTGATGCCATGTATGGCGGCAAAACTGTTTCGTATTCCTATCCATGTACCATCCCCAACAGTTATTTTCGGAGAGTATTTGTTGCCAAGATGCTCAACAATAGGAATAAAATAAGTATTTTTCCCAATGCCAACATCACAGCCAAAGAAAATGCACTGAGGATTCTGTATAACTACACCAGAAGCTTTTGTCCAATGTTCCCCCATTGCACCAAGCTTATTTTTCCAATACCATCTTACCCCCCCCATTTTAATTTTATTAATTATTTTTGATGTTGCTTTTATTACAATTTGCTTCATACTCATATTTTTAGTTTGACAATAAGGATGCAAAAAATATAGCACAAAAAGGCGATGTCTTTTCATATTATTAAAGTTCTTCTTTGCCCATCTAGAATACCAGGATTTTGATAACAATTTTAATTGCAAATCATAAAAACGTTTTTCTTTAGCTATATTTCCCTTTCTTTTTACTGTAGGCCATTGTGACTTTTCAAAAAGATGATAATCAACTTTACTTGCCAGTACAACATTTTGTTTAAACAAATTGTTTATAATATTCTTGCCATATTCAGAATGTACCAAGAAAAGTGAAGCCCCCACAGTTTCATTTTCCAAATATTCTTTCAGCCAAGGATCACCCACTGAAATATCTGCATCCTTACTCTCTACCTGTTTGCAATAGAAACATCTCTTCGGAGTAAATATACCAGAATCATGCATAGTTATCCAAGGCTCAGTATAGTTAGTTCTTTTTATATGGCTACCATCATTTAATGTTATATCTATGCCGTTTGGCCACCCTCCACCTCGATACCTAATATTTTTAACCTGTGATTTTGATATACCTAAAAACTTATAATAACAATAAGTACCATCCAATGTTGTCTGACCAGAACAAAAATAGTCAATGATTATGGATTCAATATTTGCTCTTCTTAATATACTTCGTATGGCTCTAACAAAACATGGAGAACACACAACAAGAATGCGACCACGAATCTCAGAAATGTGTTTTCTTATAAATCCTACCAAATCCATATCTTGATATACTGATCCTACCATTTCATATTCTTCAAAAGAATATATCAATTTCGGCTCATAACGGCATTTTTCTGTAACAAACTCACAAGACAGGTATGTATTTATCTGTTTTGAATCAAAGAGATATCTTACAATGGAGCTTGTTATACCCCCTGAAGCAGATTCATATCTTGTATTATTATCATAGGCATATCCTATGTAAGTCTCTGTCATGTTTTAAACTATTATTTGATTAAACCTTGATTAATTTTCATTCGTATCAAGAAACGACGAATCGTATAATCTTCTGTTCTACATCTCATTTCATATTTATAGAAATAATTGTAATCTGCCTTCGGATTCTTCTCGAACAACACATCAGAACGGTGCATCTTAGCACTATAAATATCCCATGCCTTAGTAAAATAATGGTTTATCAACATTGTTGCATTTTCTTGCTTATGTCGACCTCCACCCCATGTTTTATCAATGGTACAGATATACCCAAACTGATTTACAGCAGGGAGAGTTATCTTTACTCCACAAATGGAATATTTCATATAAGTGTGGTGATGTACATGCCACAAATCAAAACTTGCTATATTATAACGAGTATTAATCAGACACTTGCCATGAGAATAAAGCTCATCGAAACAGGTGAAATATTGCTCTATCACATTTTTACAATAATCATGTTCCAGTTTACCTCCAGTACCAAACATTCTCCAATGAATGTTTATAGCAGGATATTTATCAAACGGCTTCAACCATTCTTCTATAGTATTAGCATACTTAGGTACAAAGAATTCATCTGCATCCAAGAAAGAAATCCAATTTGTCTCATTGCGAAAACTCTCATAGCAATGTTTGTATGCCTTAAATTGAGAATGGTCGTATGGCCAGTCTATTAAGGTAACAGCCCCTTTATCAATATAAGGTCTTAAAACTCTCTTAAAATCATCATCAGAATTATTATTATATAAGTAGAAATGATCTACTCCTATGGTGAGATGATAATCAAGCCATTCTTTCAAAAAAGGGGCTTCATTCTTAAAAATTAAACATAATGAAACACGGTATTTCATTACTCGTTTGTCATGCTTACCAAACAACTTTATATAACTTTTGCAAATAGAGTTGTATAAGAGCATTTTAATAAAAGATTCTATCCTATTCATTACATATATTATTTATCCCATACAAAGCCATAGCCAAACATGGAGGTGTTAACTATTTCACGCAAAAAGCCATACCATAAAAAGTTCAAAGCATAAACTATCATTAGTGCATTCTTCAATGCGGTTTTACTGGCGAGTTTATACATATATATACCTATCAATAGAGGCATCAACACAATAAACATATTATAAAATCTACCAAACATTTCGATGTCTCCACCAATAGTTTTTAGCATAATGGCAAAATAGCTAAAATAAAAACTTACGAATATGTTATTGTCTTTTTTTTGTGCCAAAAAGCCAAATACAATGATAGAACAATATGTCACTAAACTTACTACTTGATTCACAAATCCAATTACTACGGCTTTGTTTCCTAACACATTGGAAATACTTCCTTTTTCTGAAAACCAACGATCTGCATTTTCTACATAATTAGACCCTTTCTCACTATCTAAATTTACATTGTTTTGAATAAAATCTACAAAATACGAGAGATTAGAAGAGTCCCAAAAATAGTAACAATACAAAAAGAGAAGAAGCATTCCACAAAGTATCATTTTTTTCTTTGCAATCTGTTCTACAATCTTATGCGGAAGATATACTAAAGTTACAAACACGGTAACAACAATAATTCCACTAAAATGAATCAATGGTATAGCACACAAACACAACCACATCTTCTTCTTTTTAGAAACTAAGTAGAAATAGTAAGCATACAAAATAAATGAAACTGCTATATATTGTCTAATTAAATTTTCTGCTGATGGGGTTAAGATAAAGAATAAAGGCAAAGCCCAAATTGCTGCTTTCCTATAAACTTTTAACAGCAATAATATACCACCTATCAAAAGAGCACTATACAAGACAAATGCCACCCAAAAAGGTAGGGATGTATAATAAAACACGGTACACCATATTTTATAAAGGAACTCAGGTTCATCTGTAACTACAGCAGGAAGAGCCCCATTCATGTTTTTTCCCAAACATGTTACTATGTCATTATAATAGTGTGGATAATCAGCACCTCTTAGCCAACGTAAACCTTCTATTAAAGAATATGCGCTGCCTGCTAGCCATGCATATTTATTATATCTTGCTGGAGCATCTTTACTTATACCCCATCCGCAAAAAAACAATATTGCAAGCAGTAAAATTCTAAGAATCCAATATATTATTGGATCCCCTACATCATAACCTAAAAACATGTACTATTATGATTATTAAAACTTCCCTTTATTACCAAAGAAGTCCTTTTGTTTAACATAAAAATGAAAACCACTTGTTTACCTCTTCAATATGTAATCTATGACTCATATTGATAGAGTTTTCCTTCATTTCATAAACACGATTTCTCTTATCATCACACAAGGAATTTATTCCTTTTACAAAATCCCCAATGTTATTTTCTACAAAAATTGCATTTTTCTCATCACAATAATCTCTGATGCTACCCACATCACTCACAATCATCGCAAGCCCCATTGCCATAGATGTCGTTATCACATTACTACCCACAGTATCTTCCATTACATTCAAGGAGACATCTGCTATATCCATTTGATGACGCAATTCTTCCTCTGACAAGAAACCTTTTAGCTCTACATTAGAAGATTTAGGGAAAAGGTCATCTACATTTTTTCGACCTCGACAGATAGTCCAATGCACATTTGGACATTGTTTAACAATTTCTGCCAACATTCCATAATCTCGTTGTAAAGCTCCCATCATGATAACCCTAAGAGGCGAATGTACATCAATAGGTTGCTGCTTATGATAATATGCCGAATCCACATAATGAAAGCCAGTACTTATTTTTTCTTTTGTTATTCCTGCCTTCTCAAAATAATCAGATAAAGAAGAACCTAACGTCAACATTTTATCTACTGGTTCTGCCCATTTTTTGATTATTCCAGATTCTTTTGCCGTAATCTCATCAAAAAACTTGCAGGTTAGATGAGAAAGAGCATATATCTTAACCTCAGGATAATTCTTGCGAATATAGCAAGCCAATTCATACTGAGAAGCCCATGGTAAAAGATATTCAAGAAGAAAAACCTCATCACCAGCTTTCAACTTTGAGAACATTGGTTTACAAAGTTCCAAATATTCTTTTGGATAGGTTATTTCTAAATATGCTTTTTGTGCTCTCGCCCCGAACAATTTCCAGTGAATTTTTTCAAGGAAAGTCTTAGGATACTCCCACACCTTAGGCATTTCCTTTACGTACACTTCATATTCTGCTGGATATTTTTTCTTAAGCATATCACACATGTGTCTCATACCAGCATGATTACCATGTGTACTACGCCAATCTTGTACTATTAAATACTTCATATTTTTATAACATTTTCTTATATTCATCCTTTAATTCCAGAGGAAAGACTTTTATTAAATTCTGCTGAATTTGAGATAATCTTTCTTTTTTAATCAAAGAGTAATTGTGCATACGTTGGAAATAATTAGCAATAGAATCCAACGAGCTTAATAGGTTCTCATCATGAATTTCCCCTTCATAGGCAGGAATACCTACACCACTAAAATAGTCATAATACTTAAAGTCCGAAGAATTCACATATCCATGCTTTATCCAAAGTGCAGGAACTCCATAAGCATGAGCAAATATGAGTCCATGAAGAGAAGATGACAAAACGCATTTACTCTGTCGAATAATATCAATTACACTTTCCAAATCATTAGTTCTAACATTTACAACAGCATATTTGGTTCCCCATTTTTCCTTGAAATATGAATAATCCACAAAATGTGGTATAATAACCACATCAAACTTCTGTTTTTGTGGCCTGTCATACACTAAAGGCAACAATAATCCTGGATCACCTAAAGCAACTATTCCCCTTTCATTAAAAGGTAACTTCTCTAAAGACAGTTTTCCTCGTACAGCTAAAACTTTCGTTTTCTTATATTTACTATCATATTCTCGGAAACCGCTACCCCAAACAACAGTTTTTCGATTTGCAAAATCAAGAATAGATCCAATTGCAAATAAAGCTTTATCCCAAGGATAAACATATCCCACATATGAGCTTAATCGAAATGCTTTTCTATGCTTAATCGCACGAAGTAAATTCAAAAAATCTTTATGGATGCAAGTTTGAGGGAAGGCCCATTTTATCTGTTTCTTAGCCAAATGACTTACTAAATAAAAAGAGGCGTAATCTCCAAAATTTTTCTCAGCTTTCCACCAATATAGTTTATCAACGGTCATTTCTTTTAAATATTATTTTAGACACCTTTGCGTTTACTTTCACTCTCTCTTTAACTGTCAAACCTAGGACGTAAACACATATCATTACGCTAATCACGCTAACCAAGCAAACAAGAACCATGCTTGCAAAACTTGGCAGCAAATAGCTATGTAATAACAAAGGAAGTATTATTGCTGTAGCAACAACCAATCCTATTTTTACTATAACTTTTTGTATATATTCACCGACAGCTAGCTGAATCATATTTCTTACCATATATATTCTCACACACTGAGCCAAAATAACGACACAGAGATGAACAATAAATACACCCTCAGGTATACAACCCATTTTCAAAGCGACATAAGATATTGGAACTATCAGTAGAAGAATTGAACCTACAACTATCTGATATACCTTAATATTACCATTTGCCTGTGCTCCCACTGTAAGAGGATTTGCCGTAGCATCCAACATTAAAATCATGAATATCAATCTAACAAACCAAACCGTATGATCTGGCACCAACCCTAACCAATAATGGAGGATAGATGGAGCCTCTATCATAATTGGTAAAGACAAAAGCAAAAGCATAAAGAATGAATACTTTGAACTGGCATATATCAGAGAATGCATTCGCTTCAAATCATTTGCAGCATAGCTTTTAGTTATCTGAGGATTCAATGCCATCTGGAAGTTGGTACAGAAAGCTGATACTTTCTCATTAACTTGCATAGCTACACCTCTTGCTGCATTTACAGATGGTCCAAAGAACAGATTCAGCAGGATATTCAAGCCTTGGGAATAGCCAACGTATGCAAGATTTCCAAACATTGTCCAACCAGCAAAGCCACCCATGTGCTTCAACAAATCCTTGTCAAAGACAAAACGATAATGACATTCCTCAAACTTTCTTGAGCAATAGACTCCATATATTATACGCATTGAAAAAGAGAGGAAAAGCAGGAGAGCTGCATACGTAATCAATTTATCAATAGGCGTGACAAATACAGAATAGGCTATCACCAATTTCATAATTGCCTCATAAATTGTGATGTAGGCAAATGCCGACATCTTCTCATGGGCAATGATGCACGCATTATAAGGCACACTAATCAGTGTCAACACAAACGACACTATAGAAAACTGCAAAACCCAATTAGCTGCATCAAGCCTATCGGCAGGGATAACCATCTTGTTATTCAAAAACCAAACTCCCGCAACCTCTGCGATAAGGACTACAATAACTGACATAAATATCTGAATGGTTACAGCCGAGGAAAATACCTTACTTAGTTTTTCTTTATCACCACGACCTATCTCAAAAGTTATATCTCGGCTAATGGCAACGCTCAAAGAACCTGTTAATACAGAAAACATTGCGACCACGCCACCAACGACATTATATATACCAAAGTTATCTACTCCTAAAGATTGTAGATTGATTCGACTTGTAAAAAGTCCGATGAACATTAAGAATAGCATACGGAAATACAACAAAAGCGTATTCTTTGCTATTCGCTTGTTGTTATTTGCTTGATGGGTCATAAAAACTATTAATCTTGAGTATAAAAAGTCTTATTCATAAATGTCTCTACAGAATCTTTCTTTTCATTATTTGTTATGTAATTGGAGATTTTGAAATTATATTTATCAATACTCTGAGCAATAATATCTCCAGATTTGGTTGAATAATACTTAATTCCAAGATTTGACAACATAGAACGCACTTTATCTGACGGATGAGAATACATATTATCCCAATCACAAGCACATATTGCAACTCTTGGATTGACTGCTTTCAGAAAGTCTGTAGTTGTAAATCCGTTGTCTGCCCCATGATGTGCCAAAATTAGAATATCAATTTCTTTTGTGACTATCTCTTCTTTCATAAGTTTTTCCGCGATGTCAGAATCTTCACAATCTCCAAGGCTTAACACTTGGAAACTTCCTATTCTAAACAACTTTATTACAGACATATTATTAGAAGTCGTACCATTCTCTATATTAGTTGGTCCAAAGAACAAATCTCGACCAACTAAACGAGTAAAAAACTGATCTTTTACAATTGACGGAGTAACCCGAACTACCTTGCAACCAGAGTTTAAGATTATAGACAAAGACCTTAATCCTGTAATAGTATGTGGAGCATAACCAGGACATTCTATTATAGAAGGTTTTAATTCTTTGATTATATCTTCCAATTCCGTTGACTTACAATGATCTTCATCCCAACTTGTTATATGAAGAACATCTATATGGGCAACACCGCTTAATCCCATTTCATAAATAATATGAGACTTGTTTACTGAATTGTAACGAGCTTCAATCAAGACAAAGTATTGATCTACACTAATAGAAAAAGAAGCTCCTTTTTCGCCTAATTGATAAGCTCTAAATCTTGTATAATGTTTCATACTGTTACTAATTTTAAAAGATATTTTGGATTAGATTGGAATTGCTCCCAATCTGATTTCAATTGTTGTTCACACCCCAACAGAAGTTTATGTGTGTCTGTCGTATTCGACATATCCTTCTTTAACTTCTCGACGTACTCTAACAAATTCATACATATTGTATATTGTCCACAAGCAAGCAATGCCTCTGGAATTTCGTTTTCTCTGTCATATTCTGTAAACCATAAAGTCGTTCCCATAGAAGAAGCCTTATCGCTATTGTTGATAATCGCTTGCGAAGGTTTTAATATTTCAGGATAATCTTTCTTCCATCTCCACGAACCCTTACAGGAAAGCTCGTTGACATTGGTACTTAACAAACGATTCCTCCAAGACGCATTTTCGTACAAAGCTTTATAACGCATCTGGCGAATTGGTTTCATAAATACAGATTGCGCCAAAGTCAAGAGTGACAATGTTCGATTCTTTAATAGAGTGTATATTTTGCCAAATCGTAAGTTCGTCATCAAATCGAAATCAAATTCAACAGGAAGTGTTCTCAAAAGTCCTGTCATTTTTTTTCGAATACAATAAACTGAACAACTTAACCATCCGCATAACAACGAAATAGTAAAGAATATTCCGCTAATAAAATAAAGCCGAACTCTCAAAGTTATAATAAAGAGCAAACTTGATATTGAAAAGCTCCACAATAGTATTTTTTTTATGCTGTTAAAAGATAGTTTCTTAAAAGGAAGACTAAAATTTATGTTATCCGCTTCCGAAAGTGTCGGAGATGCTACATCTGAAACGATTACCAAATCATGACTGGGAAAATCTGACTTCCCCTGTGCATTAGGATTATCATAAGACATTTGTTGATTTGCCAACAATATAGGTTCTATACCTTGATTATCTACTATGCCTCCATCCATTAGACCAAAGGACTTACAACCATTACAAAATTCTTCACAATCTTCAATGTTGTAAAAATCAAAATCATCAGGAAATACAACAGGTTCAAATCCTCCAGGGAAACAACTTGACACTGCCAAGATTTCAGACAACTTGATATTCTTTGCTACATCTCTTGGTATCTTATGTTTGTTATTCCCTATAAATCCATACCTATACTGAGGTTCCGCATTCACGATTGCACGAGAAGCTTGGAACCGAAATGCTAATCCGTTAGAGAAATCTGTACCATTTGCACTAAAATGATGAATGTGTCCATGCTCCACTTTCTCCATCAACAATCCAAAAGTTTGATCGTGAAAGAATATCTGATCATAAAACTTTATAGTCTCCTTTATCAAGGATGTATTTTCATTTCCCTTAGCAAGGAAAGCATTCAGTACAGACCTCGGCAAATCTTTATCACGTAAAATATAAAACAAATCTTTGAAACTCTGTTCTATATCATTAGAGCCGCAATAATTCATCATATACCACAAACCTGTTATTGAGCCTCCTGATATTGTAGATATTGTATTTACAACATCAAGGATGGATTTTCCATTAGGCAATGCGACATGTTTCAAATAACTCAAAGTACCTAAATGGAACATCGCAGCACGATAACCACCTCCAGACAATGCTAATGCTATTTCGGAATTCATTATTTGATTTTGAATTTTGGTCTAAATTCAAAGGTTGAGCTCACCTTCGTTCCATTTCCTATATAATTGGTAACGTGTACATTGTTATCCACATCACAAACAATAAGCACGTCTCCTGTCTTAGTTGTAAAAAATCTCACATCATTATTATGGAGAATTTCTCTAACTTCCTTACGAGGATGATCATACTGATTGTCATAATCACAGGCACATATTGCTATTTTGGGGGCTATTTTCTTAATAAACTCTTCTGTCGTAAATCCATTGTCAGCCCCATGATGTGCCATAAGCATCACATCCGTTTCGCTATTTGCGATACTGCAATTCATAATTGTATTAGCTATTTCAGGACTCTCACAATCGCCCAAACTTAATACTGTAAACCGCCCTTTCCTAAAGAGAGCGACTATCGACATGTCGTTATGCTTTTCATATTCCGTCGTTGGATTATAGAGAATTGTTGAGAACCTTGCAGACTCACCTGTTTCCAAAGCATTGACATATTTAGGGGAAATCTCACTGCCGCGAATTTGTTTTTGTGAAAGATAATCGCTTATCATCTTTAATGATTTCTTGCCACTATCTGAATCAGGTCGATATCCTGGATATTGAATTCTTTGAGGTTTTAGAACATGCAGAATATCATATAGTTCGTCTGGATTACAATGGTCTACATCCCAACTTGTAATATGCAGTAACGATAAGCTTTTCGCTCCAGCAATTCGCATTTCATTGAATACGTTTGCTCTATTACAATCGTTTAACCTTGCCTCTATCAGAGTAAAGTCATCATCTACTGCTAGTGTAAAAGAAGCACCTTTTACTCCTAACTGATATGCTCTGAATCTTGTTATTTTATCCATACTATAATCATTTTGAATTTTACGTTCTTTTATCAACGAATCTCCACCAAACACATGCCTAAGCTTTATTACATGCCAAATTCTTTAATTCTCTGCTCCTCTTTCAATGAGCAGACAAGTAGTTGTCCATTCTTCTCGGCTACGATATAGCCATCCAAGCCTTGAACTACCACCTTGCTTTCATCGGCTGCATGTACCACGCAGTTCTTACATTCATACAAGCGAATGTCCTTGCCTACCTTGGCATTGCCAGCCTCATCCTGTGGAAGCAAGGTACGGAGACTGCCCCAGCTGCCTAAGTCGCTCCAACCAAACTCGGCTGGCAAGGTATAGATTTCCTTAGACTTCTCCATCACGGCATAGTCAATGCTTATCTTCTCGCAGGTTGGGAAGAGTTTGCCAACTACCTCTTTCTCCTGTTCGGTATAGAAAGAAGGTGCCATCTCGTCCATGATGCTGGCAAGATTCGGTTGGAAGGTACGGATTGCCTTGCTGATGGTATCGATGTTCCATACGAAGATTCCGGCGTTCCAATAGTAATTGCCAGCGGCAAGGTATTGCTCGGCTGTTTCCAGGTTTGGCTTTTCCTTGAAAGCCTCAACCTTGTAGATTTCATCTACGGATGTTGGCTCTGCTGCGGCGATATAGCCATAGCCTGTTTCCGGGCGGCTTGGCTTGATACCGATGGTAACGATGGCGTTCTTATCGGATGTATAGCTCAAAGCCTTGCTGAGCACTCGCTGATACTCCGAGGTATTAATGACGAGGGCATCGGATGGTGTCACCACGATGTTGGCATCAGGATGCTTCTTCTGAATCTTCCAGCAGGCATAAGCAATACATGGAGCGGTATTGCGAGCCTCCGGCTCTGATAATATGTTATCTACTGGCATGTCAGGGATTTGCTCCTTGACAATGCGAATGTATTTCTCGTTTGTCACTACCCACATGTTTTCGACAGGACAGATTGGCTTCAATCTATCTACTGTCAATTGAATGAGAGAACGACCCACACCCATCACATCAATAAACTGCTTTGGGTAATCGGGGGTTGACATTGGCCAGAAGCGGCTGCCTACGCCGCCAGCCATGATTATGATTTGAATATCATCATACATAATTTTCCGTCATTAAAAGAGATTAGATCAGCATTAGAAGCGAAAAGTAGCTCATAAAAAATGCTAGTGGTGCTTCGCCTACCGAATAATATTGTTATTGTTTCGAAAACTATTCTTCAAACTGCTATACAATAGATTTCCGAGCATTTCCTGTGCAAAGGTTAGTAACCAAACATGGCACAAGCAATACCAAACATGCAGAATACAACAAAGTCTTCTTTGCCTTTCGTGTATTATTATCTGATGTTTGAGTTGACATAGTTTTACCTAGACATACCATTATTCCCTACATTCATCAATATACTATCTTGCCCCATTGCTTTTCCTGCTGTACGAACGGAGCCTTTGATAACTTCTTCGGGATCCAAATATTGCAGAGTTATACCACAAACAAGAAGCAACCCCAAAAAAGAACCCAAGGAAACAATCTTTTTCTCCCATTTTAAATGGATAGCTATAACAGTTTCTACAATATCTAGAAAAATAAGTACTATAACTGCAGAATGCCATGACTTATCCAAATTTGCAAAGATCAGGACAAAGCTAAGAAATACATAAGCTATAACTGATGATATTATCCACCAAGGATGGACAGAAACTACCTTGGCACCAATAGGCGATGTTCCTGTCATATTGAAAAAAGCAGCCAAATCTTCCGGCTTGCCTTCCGTACCATCACTCAATCTAATATTATCCGACATTTTTTCTACTAATTTTGTTTAAAATAACTCCAACATCCTTTATAGCGGAAACATTTGTCCAAGTATTAATCTTTGCATCTTTCACCAAAGCTATCTTACCCTCAGGGAAGAAATACTCCGTACCTTTTATCTTTACAGAAGAACTTAAAGGAGTAAATAACTTGGTTGCATCCAAAGCTTGCCTTATATTTTGCTTTGGGCTCAGTACCTTATCTCTCACTAGCATTCCTTCACCCAAAGAACAAACCACGACTGCTCCGTCAGTCCAAGGGACAATCTCGCAACTAACTCCGACACCATTTTTAAGGTGTGGTGCTAATTGTATCCTCAAATTATTTATATATTGCTTTATTACATCTTGCTTCATAACTTAAACCAACCTTATTAGATATACTTTATTTATATTATATGCCGTTACTTCTCTCGAATAACATGAACCGCATAATATTTCTTCAAATCTTCTATAGTCAATTTATTTGCAATCAAAAAGCTATGAATCTTATCAGTTGTCATGTCATTTAAATCGTATCCTTTAAACTCATGGATAAACTTTGAAAAATTGTTTTTAAACTGAGTCAAACATTCGGCATTCATAACATGAATTTCATGAGTAAAATCCGCATTTTTAGCAAGAACATTTGTAGGAATTATCAAAATTCTCTTAACATTATGTCCCTTACCATACTCCGACTCAAACCATCCGCAATGATTATTCATCTGACCAGCTTCATCCTTTGATATGGCTACACGAGCAAGATTGACCTCACTTTTACATTCTATCAAGAAATAGGTATCTTTTACACCACTCCATAAATTATCAGGTCCTTTTCTTATTTCAGAATCTGGACGCTGACTCTCAAATCCTAAGAGAAGTCCAATGTCTTTCACTGCCTGCTCAAATTTATTAGCGACCATCCCAAAAGAAAAATTGTTCAAGACATCATCATAATATAGTCGTAACTCTTGATAACTACCATATTTATGCAAGACTTTCAATACTGCCTCTAATTGGCTTGCACTTTTATTTATGAGTTTTTTATATGTTATACCAATTTCTGGCTTTAAAAGATTTGTATTATTTTCGTAAGCAGTCTTCTGAATTTTGATAGAATTTTCACGACTATCAAAATAAGTATAATAAGCTAAAAGCTGCATATACCATCCACGCTCACTTTCATCAGCTACATTCTGCAAGATTTTACGAATGTAATCACAGGCTTTATCATTATTGTTAGAATAACTTGCCTTGGCTGCCAAAAATTCATAATTAATCGAGTCATAATTCCGAATCTTTGACTTTACTGCAATGCCATCCATACTTTGCCTATAATACTCTTTCCAATTTTCATCACGACTTATAAACAATCGAAGCAAATCGGAAATTTGCTTAATTTCTTCGCCTTCTTTTACATCTTCCTTCGCATCTTTTGCTATATCTAACCCAATCTCTATCTGCTTTTGGGTTTGAGGTGAAAAAAATGAAGCAGTCCGCTTACTCATTACAAATTTTACCAAATCAGTTCCAATTAGAAATATCGCACTATAATCCTTCTCTCCTCTTACGCTTCTTCCCATACCTTGCTCTATACGCTGAGCAATCTTTAAGTTGAGTAATTCACTATTTTCACGACATTGAAGTTCATATCTATCCGTCAAAGAATCGCAAACAGGGAGGGAATCAAGTATCAAAGTACGGCAAGCATCATCAGGTAAATCAATTCCATCATACCTATTGGCTAGAACTAACACATTGGAACAATTGCCCATACGAAGGTCTGCTATATTCTCATTTATATTTTCATTATTTGCAACAATAGCTCCAAATTTCGTATAATCATCTGCCATCTGAAAGCTAGGTGTAATTGCTACCCGCCCATATATGCGCTTTACATTTGAACGTCCTAAATATGCAACCATCACATTTCGCCCCAATTTTTCGTCTATAAGGGATGGTATCAATATCATCTTTTCTCCAGACCAAAGACGGTTTGGGTCAAACAAAGGATGTTGTATCGTATCTATACCAAAATGCAATCCTTTAATGAAGAACTCATCATTTTGAGTCGTCGCAGACATTAGTATGCGATGGTTCGCCTTGTCAAAGAAAGAAAACTTCTCTATTGGAATATAATTTGGTACAATCTCTATGACTTCACTAGAAATATAAGCATTGCAATGAGACAAATCATCCTTTATTAAAGGCCAAGTAAACTTAATCCATTCTTCATCATCCACATATTTGCTCAATATGGATATTAGCTCATGTTGCTTATCAAGCCAAGCCCAATATGGAATAGGCATCACTGTACCAGACTTGTCATTATTGAGATCTAAATAACTACCTTCACCTTGTTGTAGCAAAGACTCTCGAAACAAAAGCTTAAGTTCATTATATGCATTCGACTTACTCGGTATTTTCAAAGTAAAGTTAGCTTGTATGGTTTCTATACATGCATGGGAATCGTCCAGGATACAGCATCCAAATGCGATAGACTGTCCTCTACGTCCGAATATTGTACGACCATTAAATACCTTATGCACATAAGTAATCAAAATTTTGTCTCCATTTTCATACTCCACAGGAAGATATGAATCAGTTATTGTGCAAAAGGGAATACCAAATTTTTTAGCCTCCTTCATTACTTGTGCTGCCAAATTCTTGGTTGGGCATATGTATATAGAAGGGCCTGCTTTCTGATTCAATATAGACTGTAAGATCAACAAACCGATTAAAGTTTTTCCCTCACCAGTATGAAGCTTGATAATTAAATCTTTCCTATCTCTATGATGCTCATACCATTCGTTTAATATAAGTTTTTGTACTTCTCGCAAAGGACCAGCTTCGGTAGTTCTGTCAAGACTATCATATATTTCTTCAGGACGCAAAGCCTTTGCTACTTTTGCCTCTTTCAATTTTTTCCCAAAATCTATCATAATAGTATCATATTAAATCATTAACACTAAATATTTGCTATATTTCAAGCAGATATACAAACAAATTCACAATGATGTCGAATGGGCTATAAATATATCACCAATACAGCATCCCCACTATATTATAAGTAGTTACACTTATCTGTTTTTGAAAAAAATATTTTGTATCGTTATTGCAGAAGATAAGCAGCACTCGGCAATTTGAAAGCCATTTTTCATGCGGGTAAGGATGTTTTTTCTTATCAACATACCGACTCATTTACTGCGAGTTTTCATATTGCCTTACTCTCTTCCTTCATTCCAAGGCAGCAGCCTATAGTTCCAACTCTTTTGTTAGAGCTGGGTGAAAATCTTTCAGGGACGCATGTTTCTAAGAGAACAAACGTTCCACCAGATTTTCATCAAGACGCTTTAGAGCCTCCTCAACTTTCTGCCAAGAAGCAACAAAGTCAGGATCATCTGTTTTATTCATCATAAATATACATTTTAGATTGTATTCCATTGTTTCCATAATTCACATATAAGATTTTGGATGCAAAGGAGAAATACTTAATGTGTTAAAACCTTACGCTGTAATGGTGATATACCATATTAATTGATTCCATAACAATCTTAGCCATAAGACTTTGAAAAGTCTACTATTAAATAGTATTCTTTCGCTAGCTAGCTGTTTGAAGTCTATGTAAGTCTTGCATTTTCTTTAAAGATCTTTTCCAATCACCACCTCTTTCTTTCACTCTAGATTCTGCCAACATCCCATTTTCAACTGCTTTATACAACAGTTCTTCCAAAGTTGGAACATCATAATACACGTAATTATCAACACATTCAATTTCTTTCTTGATAAACTCTGCTAGAAACCCTTGATGCCAAAAATCCTCTAAGATCAAATTAGTATGCTTATTATTCATTCTATCAAAATACGATAATCCTAATTCTTCATGCAAAGCAACTGTCCATTTATACTTTTTCTGAATTTTAGACAAATCTATCTTCACAATGTACAATTCCTCGATTTTAGACCTAGTCATCGCTAAAGCCAATGCTAAATTATCAATTTCTTCTGAATTAATAGAATTTCCAGAAAATTTCCATACAGACAAATCATGATCGATTGTCGATAATTCTGATATTGCATCAGAATCTAAAGCAGGCTTAGCAAACCAAGTTTGCTCAGATATTTTTCTTAAATAGTACATCTTTTCTCCAACGATGATAAAAGTCTCTTATATTTAATGTTTAACCACGGTTCAATTGGTTCTTGATACTTTTTTAATAGTGACAAGCTTTCCTGGTTTCCCCAATGCCCCAATAGGCGGAATACAGCGGAAACTACTTTTATTGATTTTACTGAATATGCAGAAGCTGCAATAAGTTGAGAATAAGGACGTAAATATTCATAATCATAGTCTCCTAGCAAAGACAATATCTTTGTTAACAAAACCTCGTCTAACGAATCTTCTTCCAAACCTTTTAGGAAATATTCTTGAAGGAGCGTCATCGTCATATCCTTATTAATTTCTAACAACTCTTTCATTTTATCAGTTGCAGCATTATATTCACCATCCTCAAATTTTGCATATTTTATTATATTTAAAAACAATGCTCTATTTTTTATTTTAAACTCTTCATCTGATAGCGGCTGAACATTGACAATAAAAGACGTTTTGTTTTGACTAAACAACGTTTGCTCTATATATCGATATAGTTGATTCGAATCAGAATCAAAGGAAAAATAATCTAAGACACCAGAAAATTTATCTATGTCAAATAAACTTTGCCCAACAACATCCGAATGTCCATTACGAAGGTGTTCCAGTAATGAATAATCAATAAAATTATCTCCTATTGTCATTATACTGTTAATATTAACGTTCTACTTTTATCTAAGTATTCATTTATTATATCTGCTGCCTTCGTCCAAAATATTGACATACTCTTTTTTAAAACATCAACATCAATACCTAGTGGAGTATTAACCTCAGCAGATAAGAGTATTGCATCTTTTGCAGGCGAACCATTTATTCCGATTTGGTTTCTTGAAACTGTATAAACATTATTTATAACAATAGTATTATCTTCACTTAGATGACCTCTCAAAACTTTTTGCATTTGCCACTCAATTGGTTTTTCTTCTGAACCATTAACAAAAAGTCCATAAGATTTATCTATTTGTGCTATATCAAAGAAATAAGCTTCCGAATCAAATAAGGCAAGGCGTACAATTGGTGATTTTATTAGATTTTGAAGAATTGAAGTTGCCTGATTCACTAATTTCAAGAAATCCCCCATTGACTCATCTTTCTTCGAACTTATTATCTCGATTCGATCAGGACCACTAGTAATCTTAAAAGAATCATCAATTTTTTTCATTTCAAAGGTATTTACAGGTTCCTGTACAATACCTTGAGGAGTTATTTTCAATGACATTCCTTTATTAATAGACGGTAGCAATTTCATGGTAGAAAAAGCTTTTGTATATTCGAATACTTGCTGCTCGTCAATAATTCCACTTGGAGGAGTCACAAATAGTGTAGCCTTCCTATTTAATACAGCCTTATCAATATTTTTTTCCATTGTATATAATTTTACGTTCTATCAAATATAAGCAATTTGTAAATTAACTTATTCAAGTTTCGCAAGATCAGTAAGCATCCAACCCCTATGACAATACAACTCCATCCCCAGTGTTTACTGGGGATACAGGGTATTTTAAGAAATTGGACTTTTCTGATTTTTAAACAGGTTTAACTAAAAGTGCCTCTGTTATCAAGGCATAATGCTTTATATCACCAATAAAGCATCCCCCACAATTTTATAATCGAGAGCATTTGCTCTAAAAATTCTTTATCTGGCATCAGATGCCTATTTGTATAAATCTACATTGATATCGAACGGACTATCGAAATCCTTCAACATCTTATGCTTTGTATCTTTCTCTGAGAGATTAGCATGCTCTGTTGGAATTCTCCAATCAATGCCGAGAGTATCATCGAGGATGCTGATACCACCATCAGCTTCTGGATGATAGAAGTTATCACACTTGTACTGGAAGACTGCTGTTTCTGAAAGGACTGCGAAACCATGGGCAAAGCCCTTTGGTATGAAGAACTGGCGATGATTGTCTTCTGTCAACTCTACAGCCACATGCTTGCCATAGGTTGGTGAACCCTTACGAATATCTACTGCTACATCAAGCACTCTACCTTTTACGCAGCGTACCAGCTTGCTTTGAGTATAAGGTGGGCGCTGGAAGTGC
>OGOB01000275.1_pt1 | contig 32075 bp, 27 predicted proteins | sample 1573611 | NCBI WGS metagenome assembly OGOB01 (sample SAMEA2582016, study PRJEB24529) | metagenome | biome: Human gut stool | place: China | collected 2011 | reverse complement strand
TCTGTGGCTTTTGGCAGGGTGCGTCCGGCAGGGCGCACCCTGTTTTTATTTCATCGCGGTTGGGTGTACATCAAACCGCATCACCGTAACTCCTTATAGGTTTCTTCCGGCACCGGCTCGCACCACTCGTTAGAGGTGCCTTCGCCGGGCACTTCCACTGCCAGATGAGAGAACCAGCAATCGGGTGCAGCACCGTGCCAGTGCTTGACCTCCGGGGGAATGTTCACCACATCGCCCGGATGCAGCTCCAGCGGAGCTTTGCCCCATTCCTGATAGTAGCCCCGGCCTGCCACGCAGACAAGGATCTTTCCGCCACCCTTTGCGGCATGATGGATGTGCCAGTTGTTCCGGCAGCCCGGCTCAAAGGTTACGTTGTAAATGCCAACCTGTGCGGTGGACAAGGGTGCCAGATAGCTTTTTCCACTGAAATACTGCGCAAAACCGTCGTTGGCTGCGCCGATGGGGAACACCATTTCGCTCTGGTGCTGTGCCTTGGCATCCTCTGCAGCGTCCTCTGCCCAGACTTCCTTGGCTATGCGGAAAGCCGCCCACGCCTTGGGCCAACCTACATAAAACGCTGCCTGGGTCAGGATCTCTGCAATCTCAGTCCGGGTAATACCGTTGTTTTTCGCTGCCGTCAGGTGATACCGAAACGAGGAGTCCGTCAGTCCCTGCGCCATCAGTGCCACCACCGTCACAAGGCTGCGGTCCCGGAGAGAGAGTTTATCCTCTCGGCTCCACACCTGCCCGAATAGTACCTCATCGTTAAGTTCTGCAAATTTTGGTGCAAATTCGCCCAGAGCATCCCGCCCTGCTGTCTGTTTTACTGCCATTATACGTTCCTCCCCATCTCGTAAGCCTGTGCCATGGCAGGCGTACCGCACACCGCACCCGGCTCGTAAACACCACCTGCTACAAGGACTCCCTTTTCCGCGGCACCTTCCACACAGTCTGCATAGCCCCGGAAGCAGGCCAGCGTAGTGTCCGCAGAGGCTTTTTCCTCGTCTGCCATGGTGGTGATGTAGTAGAATTCCTTGTCTTTGACCTCAAGCCACCGTGCCACGGTACGGTCGATCACTGCCTTCAACTGGGCACTGATGGAGTAGAAGTATACCGGGCTTGCCAGCACAATGACATCGGCATCGATCATCTTTTGCAGGATGTCTGCCATATCATCCTTGTGGACGCAGGCTCCGCCATAGGTGCTGCAGTAGTAGCAGCCGGAACAGGGAGCCACCTTTTTCTCAGCGACCCGGATCTTTTCTGCTTTGTGCCCGGCATCCTGCGCTCCACGCAGAAATTCGTCGCATAGAATATCAGAGTTACCGCCCTTCCGGGGACTGCCAGACAAAATCAATACCTTCTTGCTCATAGGAACCTCCTTGACAGCGGAGTGCATCCGCATTATGATGTTGATAAAGTTTGATTTTATCATATAACTTAAAGCGTACTTTAAGTCAAGGGCTTTTTGAAAAAACGGAGGTTTCAGATGGTCTATACCGTAGGCGAAATGGCGCAAAAGCTGGGCGTACCTGCCTCCACCCTGCGCTACTACGACAAAGAAGGGTTGCTTCCCTTTGTGGAGCGTTCCTCCGGCGGCATTCGGATGTTCCGGGAAAACGACTTCGAGTGGCTGCAGGTCATCCGCTGTATGAAACAAGCCGGAATGTCCATCAAAGATATTCGTCAGTATATCGAGCTTGCCATGCAGGGAGACGACACCATTGACACCCGGTTGGAAATGTTCCAGCATCAGCGAGAGGTGCTCACCCAGCAGATTCAGCAACTGCAGCACACGCTGGAAACTGTGGAGTATAAGTGCTGGTTCTACGAGACAGCCAAAGCCGCCGGAACGGTGGATGCCCCCGGTGCTATGACGGATGCGGATGTCCCGGAGCGGTTCCGTGCCATCCGGCAGGAGCTGCGGGGACAAAAGATGCCGAATATCGAAAGATAAGAAATGCCGTTCCAGTTGCTTTTGGAACGGCATTTCTCTTAATCTTCTAACCCATGGCATCCGCCCACAATTTTCAAATACCCCTCCGGGTCACCATTCAGAATCAAATCGGCATAGCCAAGCGGGTTATTGTAGATAAGATAATCCAGTTCTGACCTCTGCGCCATGGTCACATCCAGCGCATCCTCGACCCCGGTGCAGTCAATGGAGATCATTCTCCCATCCCGGAGCAGCAGCTCCACGCAGCCGGTATCCATGTTGAATTTGCAAGTTCTTTCATCGTACTTCATAATCGTGTCCTTTCTGCCTTACGGCACCTTTACAGTTGTGACTTTTGTTATACGGTTCTTCTGATAAGGTTTTGGACACACAGCCGTCGGGAAGGAGCCTTCATTTTGCTTTCCGAAGAAAACAAAAAATCCGAACCCTTCTCCTATCGAGAAAAGGTTCGGATTTTCATGGTTTGGTGCGAGTAGTGATACAGCACTTTTTGAAAACCATCGTAGTACAATTTGTTTTTGAGGTCATCGGATAGCAACTTGCTTGTATCGCACCCCGATGGGCAGCCGTGTTTGAAACCCAGTTGCCTTTTATATACCACACAACCTGAAAATTATCAAGTACGCGCAGCGTTCACTTCTCCCATCACCGGGAGCAAATGAACGCTGCTTTTTTTGTTTGCAACGAAAGGAGGCATCCGTGAAATGGCAGTTTTTCGGGTAGAAAAGAACAGCGGCTACACGGTCATGTCAAACCACCACCTGCGGAACCGGGCCTTGTCCCTGAAAGCCAAGGGCTTACTCTCCCAAATGCTCTCCCTGCCGGAAGATTGGGACTACACCCTGCAAGGGCTGGCCCGTATCAACCGGGAAAGCATCGACGCGATACGGCAGGCCATCCGGGAACTGGAACAGGCGGGCTACATCCAGCGTTCCAGAGAACGGGACGAGAAAGGGCGGCTGCGCGGTGCAGACTATGTGATCTTCGAGCTGCCGCAGCCCGTTCCTGCATCGGTTTCACCTACATTGGAAAATCCAACGTTGGAGAATCCCACGCAGGAAAACCCTACGTTGGAAAATCCAATGCAATTAAATAAAGATAAACTAATTACAGAAAAACAAAAGAAAGAGGGATTAAATACCGATTCCATTCCTATCCATTCCCCAAACCCCTTGCCTTTGGACGAGGACGAGGCAGCGGCACCGCCGCCGGAACGGACAGGAAGCCGAAAGGAAGCGGCCTATCAAATCTACCGGGACCTGATTTTGGAGAACATCGAGTATGACACCCTCATCCAGAATCCCCGGATAGACCGGGAGCAGCTGGACGAGATCGTGGACATCCTGCTGGAAACCGTCTGCACCAGCCGCAAGTCCATCCGGGTGGCCGGGGACGATTACCCGGCAGAGTTGGTCAAGGCGAAATTCTTGAAGCTGGACAGCCATCACATCGAGTTCGTCATGGACTGCCTGCGGGACAACACCACCAAAGTCCGCAACATCAAGCAATACCTGCGGGCCATGCTGTTCAACGCCCCCAGCACCATCAACAGCTACTATGCGTCCCTTGTGGCGCACGATATGGCGCAGCCCGATTGGGGCCGCCCGCCCAACACCTGACCGAAAGGAGTACCCATCCATGAGAACACTTTACCTGCGGCGGCTGGTGGTTCCACCCTAGCTGCCGCTCTGAATTTTCTGCAACAAGGAGGGATTCATATTGCAGGAAGAAGTCACCCAGAAAACCATTGCCCTGTCCATGAAAACGGGCAAGCTCACCGCCCAAGCGTTGCAAGCTGCCCTGAAAAAATATTTGCAGCACCGGGCCAAGGGGCCAAAGCTGCACCACGGCAAGCAAAGCCTGAAACAGCTGAAAGCCCACGGCGCGGCCCTGACCAACATTGAAGTCACGGAGGCGAACATCGGGGCGTTCAAGCCCTGCGCCAAGAAGTACGGCGTGGACTTTACTCTGCGCAAGGACAAGACCACCCAGCCGCCCCACTACATCGTGATCTTCAAGGCCAAGGATGCGGACAATCTGGAACAGGCGTTCCGGGAGTTCACGGTCAAAACGCTCTCCAAAGAGCAGCGGTCCTCCATCCGCAAGGTGCTGACAGCAGCCAAGCAGAAAGCCGCCCAGCAGCCGAAACGTGCGAAGGAAAAAATCAAGCAAAGGGGGCTGGAACGATGAAGCCTGAACTGAAAAAGCTGCTGGTGCTGAATCTGCCGTATCTGCTGTTCGTGTACCTGTTCGCCAAATGCGGGCAGGCGTACCGTCTGGCTGCGGGCGCGGATGCTTCGGCCAAGCTGCTCCACCTGACGAGCGGCATCTCCGCCGCCTTTGCAAACCCGCTGCCCAGCCTGCATCCGTTTGACCTGTGCGTGGGCCTTGCCGGGGCGGTGGCTGTCCGTCTCATTGTGTACAGCAAGGGCAAGAACGCCAAGAAATACCGCAAGGGTGAAGAATACGGCTCTGCCCGATGGGGCACCGCCAAGGATATTGCCCCCTACATCGACCCCAAGTTTGAAAACAACATCCTGCTGACCCAGACCGAACGCCTGACCATGACCGGGCGGCCCAAAGACCCCAAGACGGCCCGGAACAAAAATGTGCTGGTGATCGGAGGCTCCGGCAGCGGCAAGACACGCTTCTATGTGAAGCCCAACCTCATGCAATGTTTCCCCACTTCCGACTATCCCACCTCATTCGTGGTCACAGACCCAAAAGGCACGCTGATTCTCGAAACAGGCCAAATGTTCCAGCGGGCAGGCTACCGGGTGAAAATCCTGAACACGATAAACTTTTCCAAGTCCATGAAGTACAACCCCTTTGTTTACATCCACTCGGAAAAGGACGTGCTGAAGCTGGTGAATACCCTTATCGCCAACACCAAGGGCGAGGGTGAAAAATCAGCAGAAGATTTTTGGGTGAAGTCGGAACGGCTGTTCTACACCGCGCTTATCGGCTACATCTGGTATGAGGCCCCGGCAGAAGAAATGAACTTCACCACCCTGCTGGAAATGATAAATGCCAGTGAAGCCCGCGAGGATGACCCGGACTTTCAAAGCCCGGTGGACCTCATGTTTGAGCGGCTGGAACAGAAAGACCCGGACCACTTCGCCGTCCGGCAGTACAAAAAGTTTTTGCTGTCGGCCGGCAAGACCCGTTCCTCCATCCTGATAAGCTGTGGTGCCCGTTTAGCCCCATTTGACATCCGGGAGGTGCGGGAGCTGATGGAGGACGATGAAATGGAACTGGACACCATCGGGGATGAAAAGACGGTGCTGTTCCTGATTATGAGCGACACGGACACCACCTTCAACTTCATTCTTGCCATGCTTCAAAGCCAGCTTATCAACCTGCTGTGTGACCGTGCGGATGATAAATACGGCGGTCGGCTGCCTGTCCATGTACGGCTGATTCTGGACGAGTTCGCCAACATCGGGCAGATTCCCAACTTCGACAAGCTGATCGCCACCATCCGCAGCCGGGAAATCTCGGCATCCATCATTTTGCAGAGCCAGTCGCAGCTGAAAGCCATCTACAAGGATGCGGCCGAAATCATTTCGGACAACTGCGATTCTGTTCTCTTTTTGAGTGGGCGGGGCAAAAATGCCAAAGAGATCTCCGATGCGCTGGGGAAAGAGACCATCGACAGTTTCAACACCAGCGAGAACCGGGGTTCTCAAACCTCCCACGGACTGAACTATCAAAAATTAGGAAAGGCGTTGATGTCAGAGGACGAAATCGCAATCATGGACGGCGGCAGATGTATTTTGCAGCTGCGGGGTGTGAGGCCGTTCTTCTCGGAGAAGTTCGACATTACCAAGCACCCGCACTACAAATACCTTGCGGACGCGGACAAGAAAAACACCTTTGATGTGGACAGGTTCTTATCCACCCTGCGCCGGAAACGGCAGCAGGTAGTCGCACAGGACGAAAGTTTTGACCTGTATGAAATTGATCTGTCGGATGAAAATGCAGCCGAATAATTTTATTTTTGAGTGCCGCAGAACAAGCGGCAGAAAGTGAGGACCTTATGGAATTTTTCAACAGCGCAGTCGATACTTTGCAGACCATCGTGGTCGGTCTGGGCGGTGCCCTGTGTGTCTGGGGCGGCATCAACCTGTTGGAGGGCTATGGACAGGATAACCCCGGCAGCAAGAGCCAGGGCGTGAAGCAGCTGGTCGCGGGCGGCGGCGTTGCCCTGATCGGCGTGACCCTTGTCCCGCTGCTGTCCGGGCTGCTGGGCTAAGTCCTGCATCGTTGCCCACAATTTTCCGAACAACTAACACTTAAAATCCTACTCCGCGCTCTCCCTCTCACATGGGAGGGCGCGGGAAAGGAGGTATCTTTGCTTGATTAGTGAGATCATCGAGAAATGGATAAAAGGCATTTTGATAGATGGCATCACGGGCAACCTCTCCGGCCTGTTCGATAACGTAAATGCCAAGGTGGGCGAAATCGCTTCGGATGTCGGCTCTACCCCGCAGGCATGGAACAGCGGCATTTTCAATATGCTGCGCAGTCTTTCCGAAACGGTGGTGCTGCCCATTGCAGCGGCCATCCTTGCCCTTGTGATGTGCCATGAGCTTATCCAGATGATTACCGAAAAGAACAATATGCACGACTTCGACACTTCCATGTTCTTCCGCTGGATTTTCAAGTCTGCCTTTGCCATCCTCATAGTCAGCAACACATGGAATATCGTCATGGGCGTATTTGATGCCACCCAGAGCGTTGTTAACCAAAGTTCCGGCGTTATCATTGGCGAAACATCCATCCACTTTGACCGCCTGATACCCGGACTGGAATTTCAGCTGGAAAGCATGACCATTGGCAGTCTGCTCAGCCTGTGGTTCCAGACCCTTGTGGTGGGCCTGACCATGAACATCCTGTCTATCTGCATTTTCCTTGTAACCTATGGCCGTATGATTGAAATCTATGTGGTCACGGCGTTAGGCCCCATCCCGCTGGCGACCATGGGCAGCAGCGAGTGGCGCAGCACCGGGCAGAACTACTTGAAGTCTTTGCTGGCACTGGGTTTCCAAGCGTTCCTGATTATGATTGTCGTGGGCATCTATGCGGTGCTGATACGCAACATTTCGGGCGCGGCGGACATTGCCGGGGCTATCTGGGGCTGCATGGGCTACACCGTGCTACTCTGTTTCTGTCTGTTCAAGACCGGCAGCATCAGCAAGTCCGTATTCGGTGCCCATTGAGAAAGGAGCGTTTGAATGGCGTATGTGACCGTTCCCAAAGATTTGACCCATGTAAAATCCAAAGTCTTATTCGGGCTGACCAAGCGGCAGCTGGTCTGCTTCGGCGGTGCGCTTTTAACGGGCGGACCGCTTTATTTTTTGGCCCGGAACTATCTTTCCAACAGTGCAGCGGCCCTGCTGATGATTTTTGCCATGCTGCCGGGGCTGCTGTTCGCTCTGTTCGAGCGGCACGGCCAGCCCCTTGAAGTAGTGATTCAGCAAATGATTCAGTGCTGCTTTATCCGTCCCAAGGAAAGGCCCTATCAGACCAACAATGCTTACGCCGCCCTTGTGCGGCAATACCAAATGGAACAGGAGGTAAAGGCCATTGTCCAGAAAAACGATACCCCGCGAAACCGAAAAGCCCAAAAAGCTCACCCGCGCCCAGAAAAAAGAAATTGATGCCGTTCTCCGCAAGTACAAGGGTGACGGCAAGCCCCGCACGGCACAGGCCACCATCCCGTATGAGGCCATCTACCCGGACGGTGTGTGCCGCATTGACCGACGCACATTCTCCAAGTGCATTGCCTTTGAGGACATCAGTTATCAGCTGGCCCAGCCGGAAACAAGAACCGCCATCTTTGAACACCTGTGCGACCTGTACAACTATGTGGATGCTTCCATCCATGTGCAGCTTTCGTTTTTGAATCGCAAGGTTGACCCGGTGCAGTACGCAAAAAGTTTTGAGATCGCACCGCAGGGGGATGATTTTGACGACATCCGCGCCGAGTACACCGCCATCCTGCAAAAGCAGCTTGCCAGCGGAAACAACGGCATTGTCAAAACCAAATATCTGACGTTTACCATTGAGGCCGACAGCCTGAAAACAGCGCGGGCCCGTCTGACGCGCATTGGCCTTGACCTGCTGGGCTACTTCAAGACTATGGGCTGCGTGGCGCACGTCATGGACGGGCAGGAGCGTTTGGAGGTGCTGCACGGCATCTTCCACCCGGACGGCGAACCGTTTCGCTTTGAATGGGACTGGCTGGCACCCTCCGGCCTGTCCACCAAAGATTTTGTGGCTCCATCCTCCCTCTGCTTCGGCACGGCCAAGACCTTTGGGCTGGGCGGCAAATATGGAGCCGTGAGCTTTTTACAAATCCTTGCGCCGGAACTTTCGGACGAAATGCTGGCCGACTTCCTCAAAACGGAAAGCGGGATTCTCGTCAATCTCCATGTGCAGGCCATCGACCAGACCGAGGCCATCAAAACCATCAAGCGAAAAATCACAGACCTTGACGCCATGAAGATTCAGGAACAGAAAAAGGCTGTCCGTTCCGGGTACGACATGGATATACTGCCCAGCGACCTTGCCACCTACGGCGAGGATGCCAAAAAGCTGCTGAACAAACTGCAAACAAGAAATGAGCGATTGTTCATGCTGACTTTTTTAGTGCTGAACGTGGCCGACACCAAGCAAAAGCTGGGCAACGATGTGTTCCAAGCGGCGGGTGTGGCGCAGAAGTACAACTGCTCCCTTGTCCGGCTGGACTACCAGCAGGAGCAGGGCCTTGTGTCCAGCCTTCCGCTGGGCATCAACCAGATAAAGATTCAGCGCAGCCTTACCACCTCCAACGTGGCGGTGTTCGTGCCCTTTGTCACGCAGGAGCTTTTCCAGAGCGGTGCGGCCATGTACTACGGAATCAACGCAAAATCCCACAACATGATCATGCTGGACCGCAAGCAGGCCCGGTGTCCCAACGGCTTGAAGCTGGGCACGCCCGGCAGCGGCAAATCCATGAGCTGCAAGTCCGAAATCGTCAGTGTGTTTTTAACGACTGCTGACGATATTTTTATTTCAGACCCAGAGGCCGAGTATTATCCGCTGGTCAAGCGGCTGCATGGGCAGGTCATCAAACTTTCGCCCACCAGCAAGGACTATGTGAATCCTCTGGACATCAACCTGAATTATTCCGAAGATGACAGCCCGCTGGCCTTGAAGTCGGATTTTGTGCTGTCGTTCTGTGAGCTGGTCATGGGCGGCAAAACAGGTCTGGAAGCGATTGAACGCACCGTGATAGACCGTGCCGTGAAAGCCATCTACCGCCCCTATCTGGCGAATCCCTGCCCGGAGAATATGCCGATTTTGTCTGACCTCCACCAAGCCCTGCTCGACCAGCACTTGCCGGAAGCGGACCGGGTAGCGCAGGCATTGGACTTGTATGTGTCCGGCTCGCTGAACGTGTTTAATCACAAAACGAATGTGGACATCCACAACCGGCTTGTGGCCTTTGACATCAAAGAGTTAGGCAAGCAGTTAAAAAAACTGGGGATGCTCATTATCCAAGACCAGATATGGGGCCGCGTCACCCAGAACCGCAGCCAAGGCCGGGCTACATGGTATTTTGCAGACGAGTTCCACCTTTTGCTGAAAGAAGAACAGACCGCCGCGTACAGTGCCGAGATTTGGAAACGCTTCCGCAAATGGGGCGGTGTGCCCACGGGCGCCACCCAGAATGTGAAGGACCTTCTTTCTTCCCCGGAGATCGAGAACATTCTGGAAAACAGCGACTTCATCACGCTGCTGAATCAAGCATCCGGCGACCGCAAAATCCTTTCGGAACGGCTGAACCTCTCCGCAGACCAGCAGAAGTACATCGACAATTCGGAACCGGGCGAAGGACTGCTGATTTTTGAAAATGTGGTGCTGCCATTCTCAAACCCCATCCCAAAAAACACCCAGCTTTACAAAATTATGACCACCCGGCTCAGCGAGGTGGTGGAGCTATGAGCCTAACGCATTTCAGCTTGTTTTCCGGCATCGGCGGCATCGACCTTGCCGCAGAAGCAGCGGGTTTTACTTCGGTCTGCCAATGCGAGTGGGCGGCCTTTCCCGCCGCTGTGCTGGCAAGCCACTGGCCGGAGGTGCCCCGTTTTCAGGACATCACCACTGTAACAAAGGAGGCTTTCTTTGAAAAAACAGGACTTCGCACCGTCACCCTCATTTCAGGTGGCTTCCCGTGCCAGCCGTTCTCCACCGCAGGGCGGCAGCGCGGCTTCCACGATGAACGCTACCTGTGGCCCGAAATGCTGCGGGTCATCCGGGAATTGCAGCCCCGTTGGGTGCTTGGAGAAAATGTTGCTGGCTTCCTCCGTATGGGGCTCGACAAAACGCTCATTGACTTGGAGCAGGCAGGTTACGATGTTCGGGTTTTCGTATTACCTGCTGCTGCCGTTGGCGCGTGGCACGAACGGAAACGGGTATTCATCATCGGCTCCGCTGCTTCCCACACCCCTTGCCAGCGACACCGGGGATGTGGGCAAGGGGTTGGACATCCAAATCTCTGCGAACGGCAGCTATCGCAAGATGAACAAGGATGGCAAAGCATGGACGGCGCGGCTCTCTCATGTGGTCTACCGCATGACCCCCACCACGCTGGAAAGGCCCTACCTCAACCCGGACTGGGTAGAGTGGCTGATGGGTTTCCCGCGCAAATGGACGGACATTCCCTTTGGGCCGAAGAACCCGCCGACATCCCGCGCCTGACCGAAGAGGTGCCGAACCGCAGCAAGCGGATGAAAACACTGGGCAATGCAGTTTCGCCGCCGCAGGTGTTCCCGATTCTCAAATACATTGCGGACATTGAAACGGGCCGCTGTCCGATGGGAGGTGAAGAACTTTGAAAGAATTGCAGGCGAAAGCCAAAGTCACCCAGACCATGACCCGTGATGGTCTGGTGATGGAAAATCAAGCGGACGGCACTGTAGAGAATGTTTCCAGCCGGGAGGCGGAGCAGGATTATTCTACGGATTCCGAGGGCAAGACCGAAAAAATACTGGAACGCACCGAGGACGTAAAGGACAAGCACAAGGCAAAGAAAAAAGCCAAACAAGCTGCGGAAACCGCCGAGAGTGAAGATGGTCTGCACCGTTCCGCCGCCCGTCTGGAACTGACCGAAGAAGAACGGGCAGACCCGGCGTTGCAGCCGTACATCCAAAAGGCGGAAGCGAAAGCCGACAAGCTGGATGCGGCCCGCGCTGCTCTGCCCAAAAAGCGTGTCCCGGTCAAGGAAAAAGTCTACGATGCTGCCAACGGCAAGGCAAAATCCACCTTGCGCTTTGAGCAGCAGGACAAAGGCCCGCCCAGCCTGAAACCAAACCCGGCCAGCCGCCCGCTATCAGAAGCGTTGCTGTTCGCTCACGGAAAAATCCATGAAGTCGAACACGAAAATGTGGGTGTGGAGGGTGGCCACAAGGGTGAAGAACTGGTGGAGCATCAGACCGCCAAGGTCATCCGCAGCGGCATCCGGCACCACAAGATGAAGCCCTACAAGGCCGTGGAAAAGGCAGAGCGTCAGCTCATGTCTGCCAATGCAGAATACTTTTACCAGAAATCCTTGCGGGACAATCCGCAAATTGCACAGGCGGCCAGCAACCCCATTTCCCGGATGTGGCAGAAACGGCGTATCAAACAGCAGTATGCCAAAGCTGCACGGCAGGCCGGACAAGCCGCCGCGCAGGGTGCAGCCGCCACCGCAGAGAACGGTTTCCGGGTAACAAAGCTGGCGGCCGAGGGCGGCGAACGGGTAGCCGAATTTGCGGCCCGGAACTGGAAAACCATTCTGATCGTGGCGGTGTTCGGTCTGCTGGCTCTGCTCTTGATAACGGGTTTGCAGTCCTGCACCGTGATGGCGGGCACCGCTGGAACCGGCGTGACGGCATCCTCTTACTTTTCCAAGGACAAGGATATGCTGGGTGCAGAGAAAGCCTACGCCAAGCTGGAACAAAAACTGCAACGGTATCTCGACACCTACGAGGCCACCCACAACTACGATGAATACCATTTTTATCTGGACGAAATCGAGCATGACCCCTATGTGCTGATCTCGATTTTGTCCGCGCTCCATGATGGCGTTTTTACATTGGCCGAGGTGCAGGGCGAACTTGAAATGCTCTTTGAAAAGCAGTACATCCTGACCGAGACCGTGACCATGCAGATACGTTACCGCACAAAAATGATGGTCATTATTGGCCCGTATGGTGTGCCGCAGGTTATCACCTACCAAGAACCGTATGAATACTACATCTGCACGGTCAAGCTGAAGAACAAGGATTTATCCCACCTGCCCGTGGAAGTACTGACCGAAGAACAGCTTAGTGCCTATTCGCTCTATATGCGCACGCTGGGCAACCGGCCGGATTTGTTTGGCAAAGCGCAGTACCCCAATGCGTCCACCATCAAGCAGCCCACCTACTACGATATTCCCCCGGAAGCACTAAAGGATGATAGGTTTGCCGCCATGATGGAGGAAGCCACGAAGTACATCGGCTACCCGTATGTGTGGGGCGGCAGTTCGCCCAGCACCAGCTTTGATTGCAGCGGCTACATTTCGTGGGTGCTGAATCACTCCGGCTGGAACGTGGGCCGCCAGACCGCACAGGGCCTTTACAACCTCTGTACTCCTGTTTCGACGGCGCAGGTCAAACCGGGCGACCTTGTGTTTTTCAAGGGAACCTACGATACCCCCGGCGTGAGCCATTGCGGTATCTATGTAGGCAATTCCATCATGCTGCACTGCGGCGACCCTATCTCTTACACAAACCTCAACTCAAAATATTGGCAGGAACATTTTTACAGCTATGGGCGTTTACCGTGACGCCAGAAAGGATTTTGTATGGCAAAAAGACTTTCCCGCATTGAGCGCGACATTGAACGGCTCAAAGAAAAAATCTCCGAATACCAGCAGCAGTTGAAAGAACTGGAAGCTGCAAAGACCGAACAGGAAAATCTTCAAATCATTCAGCTGGTGCACAGCATGAACATGACACCAGACGAGTTTGCAGCCTTCCTGCGCAGCGGTGCGCTGAACGCGGCACCCACCGTCACCCCGTACCACAAACAGGAGGATGCCGCCGATGAAACCTGACAACTGGAACCGTTTCGCTGCCGGACTGCTGGCTATCCTGCTCTGCCTCTGCTCCTTTTCCATGCCCGCTTTTGCAAGCGGCTCTGACCCTGCCCCGGAACCTCTGCCGGAGATTATCGAAGAAGAACCCACCACGGGCGGCATGGAGCCGGAGGGCGTGCCCATCACGCCCAAGGGCAACGCAACACTGGTGGATGATTTTTACGGCGACAAGCAGCTTATCACCGTGACCACCAAAGCCGGGAACTATTTTTACATCCTGATTGACCGTGCAAACGAGGACAAAGAAACCTCTGTCCACTTTCTGAACCAAGTGGACGATGCCGACTTGCTGGCTCTGCTGGATGAAGAACCGCAGGAAACCGAAGTCTGCACCTGCACCGTGAAGTGTGATGTCGGGGATGTCAATGAAAACTGCCCCTTGTGTGAAAAGAGCCTGCGGAACTGCACGGCCCCGGAAGCTGTGAAAACCGACACCGAAACGCCGCAGGAAAAGCCCAAGTCCAACATGGGCAGTCTGATGATCCTGCTGGTGCTGGCTTTGGCTGGCGGTGGCGCGGCACTCTATTATTTCAAGTTCCGCAAGCCCAAGGCCGATACCACCGGGCACGATGATCTGGACGAATACGATTTTGGCGAGGACGAGGATTCAGACGAGGAACCGGCTGAAATCGAGATTCATTCGGAGGATGGACAGGAAAGCGAAATTTAAGCAAAATGACACCCGGTTCGATTTTAACTACGAACCGGGTGTTGCTTATTTAAGATTGAACTAAATACATCTCGTTAGCGTTCACATCATCCCGTGTGTAAAGAGTAGGGACATTTTCATCAGGTACATTTTCAAGCAATAAAGCTGCTTTTGCCTGATTAAAGGCGGTTTGGAGTGAACGTCCAAATCCGATAGACGAGTACAGCTGTGCAGCAAAAACACAGGCGGTTTCATCATCTATGGAATCCGACATGCCGACTGCTGCCTCAATATGGTTTACAACACTTTCAGCTTGTGCTTCCGAGAAACACGCATTAAAGACAACCAATCTAATAGTATCGGAAGCGGTTGCCATCGCCGCTGTGATCGCTTCAGCTGAAACAAATTTTTCTGTTCCATCTGGATTGAGCAGCACTAGTTCACCCAAATCAGTGCCATGTCCACTAAAATGTACAATCGTTGGATTTGTTTCGTTAATCGCTTGTAAAATATCACCTGCGCGAACTGCCCAGCGGCTTTCAAACTGAACAGAATCTCGATATTCTGAAAGACGGATTTTTTCACGAATGGCACGGGCTTCTTCGTCTAAATTTAACTGAGGCGTACTTTTAGGATTGGCCGCCAAGAAAAGAACTGTGATTTTTTCGGGCAGCGCTTTCATTTCGTCAATTTCTTGCCTCATTTGGAATTGAAGCTGTTCTTGACGATGAATAGCCTGCTCTAAAGCTGCAGACTGCCGACTGGCCTCCTGAATACGCTTTTTCTCAGCGTCAGCAGCTTTTTTATTCACTTTTGTTTCTTCATTATGATAGGTCTTTTCTGCTGCGGCAATTTCCTTTTCTTTCTGTGCAAGTTTTTTCTGGATGTCGCCAACCTTTTTTTGAGTGTCTGCAATGGCTTTGTTGGCCCGCTCAATTTCATTCAGCTTAGACTTTATTGTACTTGCACTTTTTGTACGCCCGATTGCAGCATTAGCGGAAATGATTTTTTGCTGTAGCGGCGCAATTTTAGCTTGTTCCTTTGCCAAATCCTGATTAAGTTTGGCAGCTTCTTCTCTTTTTCTGAGAAGATTGTTTCTGTAAGTGTCGAGCATCGACATATTATCACCTCTTTTCGTTAAATAATACCACAAAAAGCATAAACACACAACACAGGGAGTTTAATATGAACCTGGTAATTACTGAGAAGCCCAGTGTGGCCCGCAGCATTGCCACCGCGATCGGGGCCGATGAAAAGCAAAACGGCTATTGGCAGGGCGGCGGGTATCTGGTCAGCTGGTGCATCGGGCATCTGGTGTCCTTTGCCGAGGCGGGCCAGTACGATGAAAAATACTGCAAGTGGAAGTATGAAGATTTGCCCATCCTGCCCCAGCCGTGGCAGTTCATTGTCCCGGACGAAAAGAAACAGCAGTTTGAAATTGTGCGCTCTCTGCTCAACCGCCCGGATGTGGACAGTGTGACCGCCGCGACCGATGCAGGCCGGGAGGGAGAACTGATTTTCCGTTTCGTCTACCAAATGGCCGGTTGCACAAAACCTGTGAAGCGGCTCTGGATTTCCAGCATGGAGGATGCCGCTATCCGGGAGGGCTTTGCAAACCTGCGCCCGGATTCGGATTATGATGCTCTGTATCAATCGGCCCTCTGCCGTGCAAAGGCGGATTGGCTGGTGGGCATCAATGCAACACGGCTGTTTTCGGTGCTGTACCACAAAACCCTGACGGTAGGCCGGGTGCAGACCCCGACACTGAAAATGCTGGTGGACCGGGATGCAAAAATTCTGCGCTTCCAGAAAGAAAAGTATTATACGGTCGGCATCCAGTCCGGCAGTTTGAAAGCGGGCAGTGGACGCATTGCCAGCATGGACGAGGCCGACACTTTGAGACAAGCCTGTGCCGGGGCATCTGCTATCTGTTCTTCTGTCAAGCGGGAGAAAAAGACAGAACAGCCGCCCAAGCTCTATGACCTGACCACCTTGCAGCGGGAAGCAAACCGTCTGTTCGGTTTTACCGCAAAACAGACCCTTGATTACGCCCAGCAGCTTTACGAAAAGAAACTGCTGACCTATCCCCGCACGGACAGCCAATATCTGACCGAGGATATGGGCCAGACGGTACAACATCTTGTGTCTGACCTGCTGGGGCTGCTGCCCTTTGCCCAAGGGCTTGACTTGACCCCGAAAGTGGACCGGGTGCTGAACAGCAAAAAGGTATCGGACCACCACGCCATCATCCCCACGTCCGAATTTGTAAAGCAGGGTTTCACTGGTCTTGCCGAGAGTGAATGCAAGCTGATGAACCTTGTCTGCTCCAAACTGCTCTGCGCGATAGCCGCGCCCCATGAGTACGAAACTGTGACTGCTGTGTTCTCCTGCGCCGGGAACGAGTTCACCGCCAAGGGAAAGACGGTGCTTGTTCCCGGTTGGAAAGAAATCGGCCAGCGGTTCCGCTCCACCCTGAAAGCAGATACCGAGGAAGAAGTGCTGAACACCCTGCCGGAACTGGCCGAGGGACAGAGTTTTTCCGTGACGGCTAACGTTTCGGAACACTTCACGTCCCCGCCGAAAGCCTACACCGAAGATACGCTCCTGTCAGCAATGGAGCGGGCCGGGGCCGAAGATATGCCGGAAGATGCAGAACGCAAGGGGCTGGGCACACCCGCCACCCGCGCCGCGATTCTGGAAAAACTGGTGCAAATGGGCTTTGTGCAGCGCAAGGGCAAACAGCTTGTCCCCACCAAGGACGGCATCAATCTGGCGGTGGTTCTGCCGGAAAGCCTGACCTCTCCCGTCCTGACCGCCGAATGGGAAAACCGCCTGACCGAGATTGCCAAGGGCAATGCAGACGCGGACGAGTTCATGGCCGAAATTGAAGCGCAGGTGCGCCAGCTGGTCAAGACCTATTCTTGTATCAGTGCAGATAAGCAAAACCTGTTCCAGTCGGAACGGGTTATTATCGGCAAGTGTCCCCGGTGCAGTGAAAACGTCTATGAGGGCAAGAAAAACTTCTACTGCGGGAATCGTAGCTGTCAGTTCGTGATGTGGAAGAATGACCGCTTCTTTGAGCAGCGCAAAAAGGCGTTCACGCCGAAGATCGCCGCTGCTCTGCTCAAAAACGGTAAGGCAAAGGTCAAGGGCCTCTATTCCGAAAAGACAGGCAAAACCTATGATGCAACGGTGCTTCTGGCAGATACGGGAGGCAAGTACGTCAATTACCGGGTAGAGCGCAAAGAGTAAGGCAAAAATACGAGGGCCGGTTATGGTAAGGTGAAGCATTCATTTTGCCATAACCGGCTCTCTCTATCCGTAGGATAGCAAAAAAGGAGTGTGACCAAATGAGCGAATTATTTTCCATCCAGCTGCAAAATCGGCAGCAGCAAGGCAGGGATGGCGTCTGGCTGGACCTGCCTACCACAACCGAACAGGTACAAGCGGCCCTGCGGCAAATCGGCATTTCGTCCGATAATCCGCAGGGCCTTTTCATTTCCGGCTACTTTGCCGAGGAAGAAAAGCGTTTTGCCATCCCCTACAACATGGTGCTGGCATCCAATGTGGACGAACTGAACTTTCTGGCATCACGACTGGAAACACTCTCTACCGGGGAACGCGCAGAGCTGAACGCCGCTCTGCAAGCCCCGCAGAGTGAGCTTTCCAGCATCGGGAAAATCACCGACTTTCCCGAAAACGTGGACTACTATGTGCATCTGCCGGATGTGCACGGGCCTGCCCAGCTAGGAGATTACTACCTGAATCGCTCCGGCATGGTGGATATGCCGGAAGAATGGAAAGGCGGCATCGACACGGCGCAGTTTGGCCGGTATGTGGCCCAGCAGGAGCAGGGCGTGTTTACCGAGTATGGCTATCTTGTCAAAAGCGGGGATGCGTGGCAGAAAGTCCACGAGGGCCAGCCTGTGCCAGAGGAATACCGGGTGCTGTCTTTTCCTGCATCGGAAATCCTGCGGGATGCGGCCAACATCCCGCCGCCTGTTCAGCCTGAAACGGAACCGCAGAAAGTTATCCCCATCATCCTGAACGGCAAAGACAGCTCAGAGCGCATGAAAGAAATCACGGACCGTCTGGAAACGGGGATTCAAGAGCTGTTCGACAGCGACCGCTACAAAGCCTACCTCACCACGATGGCGAAATTCCACAATTACAGCTTCAACAACACCTTGCTGATTGCCATGCAGGGCGGGCAGCTGGTGGCGGGCTTCAACAAGTGGAAAGACACGTTCCACCGCACCGTAAAGAAAGGCGAAAAAGGCATCAAAATCCTTGCTCCTGCGCCGTACAAGGTCAAGCAGAAGATGGAAAAGCTGGACGAACAGGGCAAGCCGATTCTGGACAAGGACGGCAAGCCGCTGACGGAAGAAAAAACGGTGCAGATTCCGGCCTTTAAGGTGGTTTCCGTGTTCGATGTCAGCCAGACCGAGGGCAAACCGCTGCCATCTATCGCAGTGAATGAACTGTCCGGCAGCGTGCAGGACTATCAAGATTTTTTCAAAGCGTTGGAGCAAGCTTCCCCGGTGCCCATCGGGTTTGAGGACATCGAGGGCGGGGCGCACGGTTATTTCCACCTGCTTGACAACCGCATTGCCATCCAAGAGGGCATGAGCCAGTTACAGACCATCAAGACGGCTATCCATGAAATTGCCCACGCCAAACTTCACGCCATCGACCCCACCGACCCGGAACAGACCAACCGCCCGGACAGCCGCACCCGCGAGGTGCAGGCCGAAAGCGTAGCTTATGCAGTCTGCCAGCACTACGGGCTGGACACATCCGAGTATTCCTTTGGTTATGTGGCCGGGTGGAGTTCGGGCCGGGAACTGGCCGAGTTGAAAGCCTCTCTGGAAATTATCCGAAGTGCGGCCCATGAGCTGATCTCTGCATTGGACGAACATCTGGCAGAACTGCGCCAGCAGCGGGGAGCAGACCTTTCCGCTGCACAGGAGGCCGCATTTGCACTGGACAACGGCAGTACCCTGTTCATCCAGACCTGTGATTCCGGCTATGACTACACCCTGTATGGCCCGGACAACAAGGCTCTGGACGGCGGCCAGCTGGACGCACCCGGCCTGACCTTGAAAGATGCCGGAGAAGAAGCCCTTGCTCTGCTGGGGCAGACAGCCGCGGTGGCGGAAGTTCTGTTGGGCGATAAGCTGGCGGCGTTCCAAGAGGCGGCGGAAAAGGCCAACGAAATTCCCGCACCCGTTAAAATTCCAGACCCCGCCGCAGAGCCTACGGTCACAATTCTTTGGAGCGAAAGTGACAAGCTGCAGGACGGCGAAACCATGCCGCTGTCCGTGGCAAACCGCGTCTTTGAAGAACTGGACACCGCCCAGCACACGGACCGGGAAAAGGGCGGCTACACGGGCGGCTGGTACGACAAGACCGCATTCCGTATTGATTTTACTCTGAACGGCCAGCCGGACAGCTACGAGGGGCGGCAGGATTTTGGTGACGGAGAGGGCTCTTTGGTTCAACATATCCAGAACTACCACGAATACTACACTAAAGATGAAAATTGGAAGAATTTTGTTCTGCATAACAAAGGCCCGGAAGCATGGGAGCAGGACAAGGCAGAGCGTAAAATGGTGCTGACCGAGTTTATCCCGTACCTCAAACAGCATTGCAATCTTTCGGCCATGGAGCGGGCAGCCACCACCGCTTTGCGGGAGGGACAGAACATTTCGCCGGAACAGGCTGCCCATTACAACGCTGTTGTGGCCTATGTGCAGGACTGCCGCCCGCTGCTTAACCGAGGCCAGTATAACTTGCCTGAACTTCCCAAGCTGGCTGACTTTGACCAGAGCTTGCAGGACTACAAGGCACAGGTGCAGGCCGAGATCGCGCAGGAAGCGGCTGCTGCCGGAATGACCGTAGAGGAATACGCAGCGGCAGGCTTTGAAGCACCGCAGCAGGACAGCTTTTCCATCTACCAGCTGCGCAATGAAGATTCCACCCGCGATTACCGTTTTGAACCCTACGACCGCCTGCAGGCTGCCGGTTTGACCGTGGACAAGGCCAACTATACGGAAGTATACGCCGCGCCGCTGACTGCTGGCACCACGTTGGAGGACATCTACCGCACATTCAATGTGGACTATCCGGCAGATTTCAAGGGACACTCGCTGTCTGTTTCGGATGTGGTGGTGCTGCACCAGAATGGGCAGGACACCGCCCACTACTGCGACAGTGTGGGCTTCCAGCAGGTGCCGGAGTTCTTGCGGGAAAATCCGCTGCGCACCGCAGAACTTTCCACCGAACAAAACGAAAATATGATTGATGGCGTGCTGAACAATGCGCCCTCTCTGGGCGAGTTGGAGGCCAAAGCAAAGGCTGGGGAACAAATTTCTTTGACAGACCTTGCCGCTGCAGTCAAGGCCGAAGAAAAGGCACCGAAAGCCAAGAAATCCCGCGCAGCCAAACCGAAAAAGCCGTCTATCCGGGCACAACTGGATGCCGCGAAAAAGGAACAGAGCAAGCAAACACAGCCACGGGAAAAGTCAAAGGAATTGGAGGTGTAAACCGTGCAGAAATTTGAAAATATGGATGTGATCGCTGCGCTGGAAGCCATTATGCACCAGAACACCGCATACTATCAGAGCGATTTTGCCTATGACATCAAGATGCTGCGGGAGGCCGCCCGCAGCGACCAGCCGGAAGATAAGCTGCTGTTGTGGCTGTCCCGGCCTTCTGGAACATTCTGCTTCCGGGAACGGGACGTGCTGCTCAAAGACACGCAAGCCTACAACACATGGAAATTCTGCGGCGAACAGACCCATGACAGGATTCTTGCCTATGCTGTGGAGCTGACCAGCGCGGCCAACGGAACTGTGCAAGGCAATCTGTATGAACTGGACTACCAGCAGCATTTCCAGCATATCCGGGATGCTGCTCTGCCCGTGGGCACCAATCGCCTGATCTACGAAAGTGGGATGCGGGAAATTGGCCTCAAAGAGCATTTCGACAGCCGATCGGACAAATATTTTGGAGAGTTCGTGCGGTATGAAATGCAGCCCCGTGACCCGGAACTTCTGCAAGCGGCTATCCGGCAGGAGCAGTATAGCCGGGAATCTGCACGGCCCGGTGATTTCAAAGAACACCTTGCGGCATTGCACACCGGGCTGATCGAGGCCGAGGCCCAGCGCATTGTAACCGATATGAAGCGGCTGGCTGCTCCCAACAGCCCGGACAAGAATCATTTTATGGTAGAGGTATCGCCCTATTTCACCAAGCTGGCATCCAGCCGGGACACGGACCAGCTACTTGCCATGCTGCCGTACAAGTCCCTGCACCTGTCCAAGGGCATCTGCAAGCCCCGCACTTCCGTCCGCAAGCAGCTTTCCGAAACAAAACAGGCCGCCAGCCCGAAAAAGGCAGCGGCCCGCAGCAAGCAACACGAAATGGAGGTCTGACGCATGAATTTCAGCGTAGAAGAAGAAAATTTGATTTATATGTACCACACTTCTGACCGCCGCCGGACGATGGCGCAGATGCGGGCCGCTTTGCCGGATATGGACACCGAAATGCGGCGGCTTGCGAATGGCACCATTGCAAAGTTGAAGCACATGACTGATGCGGACTTTGACGGACAGAGGTTCGATTTTGCGGGTGAATAATACCACCAGCTTGACAATAGCACATTATTTTCAGTGAAAGTAATGTGTCGTTGTCAACACAGAAATAGCCGGACACGGTGGCCTTGTGGCTGCTGTGTCCGGCTATTTTTCATGTATCAGTCTTTATCTTTTTTCTCGGTGGGATTTTCCGGCAGTTCGGCGGCATCTTCTACAATGTCGGTCACAAGCTGCTGGAAGTCAAACGCATTCTTTTCTGTGATAACGGGCTTGCCGGTTTCCGCTTCAAGAGCCTGCCGTGCAATGCCGGCCACCTTGCCGCCGCGTTTGGCAACCTGCTTGTTTTCTTCAAAGGTCTGCGGCTTTGCAGTCTTGGAAATATCCGTGGTAGATGCTTCCGCCAGCATGGTCAGCACAAGTTCCAAATCGGTCATGTTGTCCCGGAGATTTTCTTTTGTCAGACCTTTCAGCCGCTTGTACTGCCCCGTGGTCATGCCGGACCATGCGCGGGAGATTTCATCGGTCAGGATGGCGTACTCCTTGCCCTTTTGCACTCCGCGCTTCTTCCATTCGTCCGTTAGTTCGTTGCGGATGCGGATTGCCAAAAGCCGCTGGTGAATCCATTCTTCGGAGTAGCCTTTTTTCAAATAGGTATCAAGTGCGCGGTCGATGGCCTGTTCCGGGTCGATGGTTTCCTCGATGCGTTCCTTGCCCACCATTGCCAGCCATGCCTTGAACGGTTCAGCCTTAGGGGACGGGATGGACTGGATGATGCGCAGGAGCTGTTCAGTGTTGGCAACATCCGTTTTACGTTTTTTACCGTCTGGGGCCGTCATTTTCAAACCATTACAATTTGTAATGGTTTCATTTCCTTCGTCTTTAAGGCGCTTTTTTAGAACGCGCCAATAGTTCTGTGGGTCTGCGCTGTCAGTCAGAACAGCAATCACATCAACGATGGCAAAATACCATTCTTCCTTTTCTGCATCCCATGCAGTGCGGATTTTCTGATCTTCAAAAAGCTGGATAGAGCTGTTATCGTTCACTTCTGCCATAGAGGGTTCCTCGCTTTCGTTGTCTAAGTCTATTTTACATGATTTCGGGTGGAAACGCCACCCGGTCTAAGCGTTTGGGATTCAAAAATCCGAACAATATTTTGTGCAGATTTACCGTTCCTGCATCTGCTCCTTTCCCGGTGCTGTCCGCAGAATGCCGTCCACATTCTGCTTTATGATGCCATACTCCTGCATCTGGCGTTTGGCATCATTGTACTGCCGCTGCATCTGGTCTTTCTGCTCGGCCAGTTGCTTATACTCGTTTTTCAGGGCGTAGAGGTCGGGCAGCTTTTGAAAGCCCTGCTCTTTCAGGGCCTTGGTCGCCGCTTCATAGAGAATCAGGGTGCCTTCATGCTTGCGCCGGAACTGCTTTTTGTCAGCAGCCCGCTGATACTCCTGCACCAGTGGGCGCAGTTCTTTACAGGTGGTGACATCCTTTATCAGCACGGCCATTTCAGCAAGTCGGCGCTCTGCTGCTTTCAATGCGGCGGCAGCTTCGGTGCTGGCGGCGGTGATCTCGGCCACCCGGCTTTCCAAATCCGGGTAGCTTTCGATTTCATGCTCGGTCAGGAAGTTCAGCGTCCGGGCCGCCTGTTTCAGATTGTGGAGTTTTGCCCACTTCTCATACCCTGCGGACTGCTGGGCCTTGATGCTGTTCTCCAAATCAATCCGCAGCGAAATTTTGCGGTTTTCTTTGGGCTTCCGCTCCACGAACCGCCCTTTGATGCGCTGGGTGATGGCTTCTTCGGTGTAGGCTTCGCCCAGCGTTTTGCAGCGGGTGAACCGTTCCTGTCCGGGCGCGCGGAACGAAACATACTTGCCACGCTTGACCTCGTAGCCTTGCTCCTGCAGGAGCCGCAGAAAATCGTCAAAATCCTTGGCCTGCGGGATGGCTGCATCTATGGCGGCTTTCAGTTTTGCCTTCCAGCTCATGCCCTTGCGGTGTGCGTCCCACTCGGCATAGCTTTTACCCCGGTCTTGACCGGGGACCAACACAGACAGGCCATGTTCCTTGCACAGCCGGTCGCTGGTGCGCCGGATGTAGGCATAGCTCCGCCGGTTGGAAACATATTTGCGCTGATTCACCATGTCCACAGCGCAAAAGATGATGTGGTTGTGGACGTGCCCTTTGTCAATGTGCGTGGTTAGCACATAGGGGTATTTGCCTTGCAGTACTTCATCTGCAAGCTGCCGGCCAATCTCGTGGGCCTGCTCCGGCGTGGTTTCGCCCGGCGCAAAAGACTGTATCAGGTGGTGGGCCAGATTGTTGCCTTTCTGCATGGCTTGTGATAGCAGCAGTTCAAATTCGATGTCGGCGGTTTCGTAGGAGCAGGCAAAGGAGGACACCAGCATTTTTTCATCCGTCTTGGCCGGATTCTCGATGTAGTCCAGTGCCTTTTTCAGCGTTGACTTGATAGGATGTATCTTTGTAACTGCCATATCTGCGCCAATGCTCCCTTGATGTCCGCAACGTCTTGTGTGTACAGCGGCCCCATGCTGTTCAGCCGCCGTGCGATCTGATTGACGTTGACACCAATCTTTTGCAGTTCGGCGGTCTGCGCCCGGATGTCGGTGGTGTCGATGTGGACAACATAACCATCTATCAGCATCTTCCGGGCGTAGGCAGAAAAATTCCGTGTGTGCAGCAGAGCCATCTTCTGCCGGATAAGTTCCTGTTCCTCCGGCGTCACGGGAACACGCAGAACAATTTTTCGGGTTCGGTTCGTCATAGTTTCACCTCGTTTCTTGGGGGTCTGGGGTACTCCCCAGCAAGCATTTCTGCCGGGAGTGGCTACACTCCCTATGCTTGCTACGTTACCTTTCCCCACTACTATGACACCACAACACCCCCGTTTTGCCCGCAAAATGCAAAAAAAATAAGAGGACGCTTTTGCATCCTCTCAATGACCGTGCATGACAATCAGACACACACGGGCTCTTTTTCCTGTTCATGGATTCGTAAGGCACCGTCAATGGCACCTTCTACGATGGGTAAGTATTCTTCCGGGCAAAGCTGCAGCTTGTGGCTGACCCGCTGACGTTCCGCACTTTCTTCCCGCATGAGTTCCGGGTTGAAGTACCGCTCCACGGGCAGACCACATATTTTTATCAGCTGAATCACCACCGGCAGGCTGGGCAGCGTGCCTTCGTTTTCGATGTTCGCAAGATACCGGCTGTCACAATGTATCATGTCAGCCAGCGCACTGCGGGAAAGCTGTTTTGCCTTTCGAGCTGCCTTGACATCCGCTCCGAACGTTTCAAAGCCGGGACAGTCCTCAATTTTCGCCATTCTGCATCACCCATATACATTTTATAGTTCATGGACGATTGGCGAAATGATGCAAAATCCATTCAGCTTACACTTTATAGTTCCACTTGAAAATCAGACGCGCGCGCCAGAGTTTATTCTGGCTCTCATTCTACTTTCGTTGCGCGGTTTTTCTATACTCTAATGGCAACAATCCAGTGCTTTTGCGGAACAATTCTGCAAATCGGCTTGAAGTGGAATACCCCACTGTTTGGGCAACTTGTCCGACTGTCAGCTCTGTGTATGCCAGCAGATACTCTGCTTGGCTCATGCGCCGCTGCTGAATATACTCTGTGATGGTGCAGTCGTAGTATTTCTTAAAACAGCTTTTCAGTTTCGTTGTCCCCATGCAGGCAATCTGCGTCAGCCTTTCAAGAGGAATGTCAAAAGCATAATGGTCACTAAGATATGAAGCGACCGTCTGGATACTTTCTATATCCTGCTGCGAGAGCTTATGAACTGGTTTATCAGGATGCTTCTTCTGATATTCCACTACCATTGAAACTGCTTCTGCGACTTTTCCCTCATAAAAAAGTTTTGCGGCAATCCCTTCTCCGCGATAGTCCTTAATCTCCGTAAGCAACCGTGACATCGCAGGAAAATCTGATGTTTGGTCGATTTTGCGGAAGGCGTCAATCGGATTGATCTGTGCCTCAGGGTACAGTTTCTTCAGATAATCTTCATAATATGCGGGTGCAATCTCGATTCCAACCGAACGGATTGGAATGTTCTTATGTATCAAAGCCTTGTATGGCGCATAGCCTCCGATAAACGTTTTGATGCAGCCGGCAGACAGTCTGCGGTATGGCGATAACTCTTCCCCGGAGATAGAATCATACTGCGTAATACTCAAACATTCTGGCAAAGAACATTCCAGCATGAAATCCTTGTGGAAAGAAAAATTGTGAATTTTAATATCGTATAGGTCTTTCTGTCCATAAGTCCAGTAGGTACCTTCTCCGACTTCGGGAGAAAGTTTCCAGCAGATACCCAATGCCCCGTATTGCTGGTTATCCGAGTCACGGATAAAACCGTGTTCCGCAAGCAGGGGCGCATAAAGCTGATCGATGATTTCAGACATGAAAGTAGACCGCCTCCTTTTTTGCAACGATTGGACGAACCTTTGAAAGGAACGGACGAACATCGCCGAAACCTATTGAATGCTGTTCGTCACAAGTGTACCGTATTAGATAACGGTTAGCAGCATCTAATCGAAGAATATCACAAACCGCTTGTCGCGTCAAGACAACGAAAGGTAGGAGGCTCAAAATGAGTAATCAAGTAAATTCTATGAACAAAGGTCTGACTGTGAAAGACCTTGTAACAACTGGCATTTTTACCGCACTGTTATTTGTTTTTGTATTGGTGGGCGGCGTCTTTTTTGCAACAAATCCTGTACTTACTTTTTTCATGCCGGCAGGAGGTGGGCTGCTTGCTGGCCCCATTTATCTTTTGCTGATTGCAAAAGTACATAAGCGTTGGAGCCTTTCTATAATGGGCATTATCATGGGTATTATTTGGTTCGTGACCGGTATGCACTGGGCTTTTGCATTGGGCTACCTGATCATGGCGATTGTCGCGGACTTTGTTGCTGGTGCAGGGCAGTACAAAAGCAAAAAACTCAACAGCCTGTCTTATATCCTGTTCTCTCTCGGCGGCACTGGTTCGTATATCGTGTTCTTTGTTGACCCCAACGGCTGGGCACAGACTATGCTGGGAAACGGAACTGAACAGAGCTACATCGACACCATGCAGGCAACTGCAAATACCGGCATCCTGATTGCCATGTTCGCTGCTGTTATCATTACATCTGCAATCAGCGCTTTTGTAGGCTGCAAAATGCTGAAAAAGCAGTTTGAAAAAGCAGGTATTACAGCATGAGCGGTAAACGCCACAAGAAAGGGCTTTGGCTCGACCCACGGGCCAAGCTCTTTCTTATTCTTATATGTGTTTTATCGTCCATGTTCGCTCCTTCACTTGCATATCAATTTGTCCTTGTTATGCTGATTGCGATATTGGGTGCTTTCTTTGGAAAGTGGAAATATGTCATTAAGGCTGTATGCTTTTATGCGGTCATCTGTGCCCTGACAGTTTGGATCATGGCAGAAATGACAGGCACGCTGCGGACAATGTTTATTGCCTTTTTAGGATTGTTTCATAAGGTCTATGCGTGCGGAACCTTGGCTGGGATTGTTCTGACTACTACAAAAGTCAATGAGTTCCTGTCTGCTATGAACCGTGTCCACGCACCCAAAAAGTTAGTAATTCCTATGGCAGTTATGCTGCGGTACATTCCAACTATTCAAGAGGACTGGCGCTATATCAAGGACGCTATGCGGATGAGAGATGTTTCACCTTCTCTGGCGGGCTTTTTAGCACATCCGGGCATGACGGTTGAGTGTATTTATGTGCCTTTGTTGATGGCAGCTTCAAAAGCAGCGGATGATCTTTCTGTTGCTTCTGTCACCCGTGGAATTGAAAATCCCAATCCACGCACCTGCCTTGTCCAGATAAAATGCGGAGCTGCCGATTGGGGCGTCATGGCCGTTGCCGTAGCTTATCTGATTTTTGAATTATGTGTGCGGGGAGGTGTGATCGGTTGATTGAGTTTGAAAATGTATCGTTTTCCTATACAGGACAGGAACATGGCGGGCTGCATGACATCAATTTGAAAATTTCGGACGGAGAATGTGTCCTGTTCTGTGGCCGCAGCGGGTGCGGAAAAACAACGATCACAAGGCTGGTGAATGGACTGATCCCTCAGTTTTATCAGGGAGATATTCATGGTCGTGTTCTGGTAGATGGTCAGGAAATCAGCAATATCCCCATGTATCAGATTGCCGCTAAGGTCGGCTCCGTTTTCCAAAATCCACGGACGCAGTTTTTCAATGTTGATACAGACAGCGAGATTGCCTTTGGAATTGAAAATGAAGCTCGCCCTCCTAAGAAATTGGCTGAGCGAGTAGAACAGACAACTGAAGATTTGCATATTCAAAAGCTACGGAACCGGAATATTTTTGAGTTGTCCGGCGGAGAAAAGCAGAAAATCGCCTTTGCTTCTGTTTATGCCATGAACCCACAGATTTATTTGCTGGATGAACCGTCCTCCAATTTGGATATGACTTCCATTCAGGAGTTGAGAGAGCATTTGCGGCTGATAAAAAAGCAGGGCAAAACGGTTTTGATAGCAGAACACCGGCTGTACTACCTGATGGAACTGGCCGACCGAATCGTTTATCTGGAAAAAGGAGAAATCAAAGGGATTTATACCCCGGAAGAATTTCGGCAGCTATCGGAACATGAGCGTGAACACATGGGGCTGCGGGCTGTTGATCTACAGGCGGTATTCCCGCCAAAAGCCCACTTGCCTGCGCTTACCCCTGTATTGGAACTGCGGAATGTGACTCTCCGTTACAAGAAACAAACCATTTTGCATGACATTGTCCTATCCGCGGGAAAGGGCGAAGTGATTGGCGTGGTCGGCCACAATGGAGCCGGAAAGACTACATTTTCTCGCGCTCTCTGTGGGCTTCACAAAGACTGCGATGGACAATTTTTGTGGGAAAGCAAGCCGATTGAGCGTAAGGAAAGGCTGCAACGCTCTTATATGGTCATGCAGGATGTGAACTATGAGCTTTTCGCTGACAGCGTAGAAGCAGAATGTTCCTTTGGCATCCGAAATCCAGACCAAACGCTGGTAAATGCAACTTTGGAAGAACTGGGGCTTTCCCCATATCGAGAACAACATCCAAACACGCTTTCCGGCGGTCAAAAGCAACGGGTGGCGGTAGCTGTCAGCATGATTTGTGGGAAAGACTTGCTTGTATTTGATGAACCGACCAGCGGTCTTGACTTTGACAGTATGACGCAGGTGGCGGGACTGATCCGGCGATTATCCGATATGGGAAAAGTCATTTTCATTGTCACCCATGATTTTGAGTTTGTCTGCCGTACCTGTTCCCGTGTCTTACATTTTGACGAAGGCGAAATACCCGATGACGTATTAGTTACAATGGATGCCCTCCCGAAATTGAGAGAGCTTTTCTCTGTCAAGGTGAATGTCCCCGCAGGGGACAGAGAGGGCGGCCTGGGCCGTTCAGATGGAAAGGAGAGGTAGTCTATGAAGCAGAAAAAAGAAAACAGTGTAGCATTGCTGCTGCATTGGGCAGGAGAACAAAAATTTTGGTTGTTTCTGGCAATCCTGCTGTCCATGTGCAGCGGGCTGTGTATTATTATACCATATATTGGAATTTACAGGTTGATGGATGCTACATTTAACAGTGCCTGCACAAAAGAACTTGTAGTGCAGACTGTGGCAATGATTGCCGCTGCTGTCACCCTGCGTTTTGTCCTGTTCGGATGTTCCGGCGTGGCGGCCCATAAAGGCGCCTACGGCGCACTGTTCAAAGTGCGCTGTATGGTGGCGGAACACATGGCCAGAGCGCCTTTGGGCGCCCTGAATGAACGGCGCACAGGAGATATTAAAACGGTTCTGAATGAAGATATTGAAAAGCTGGAGCTCTTTCTGGCGCATAATCTTCCCGACCTTGTGTGCTATCTGGTTGGACCGGTAGTCATCTTTATTTATTTGATGACCGTTAATGTTCCATTGGCGTTGATTTCCCTTGTCCCTCTGGTTCTGGCCGTGGTAGTAATGGGGATAATGTTCCGCAATACAGATGACCTGATGGAACGAGCCAACCAATCCATTACTGCACTGAACTCCGTTATGATTGAATACATCAGCGGAATGAAACTGATTAAAGCCTATAACATGGGGAGTAAGTCGTTCCGAAAATTGTCTGACGCAATCCAGGAGGAAAACGCCATGTGGAATGAGACTTCCCGGCGTATGGGGCCTCCGTATGCAGCGTTTGTCGTTATCATTGAATGTGGAATGCTGCTGATGGTTCCGATAGGCGGGATGTTTTTCCTGAAAGGTTCGCTGACAGCCAGTGCGCTACTGCTGTTTGTGTATGTTGGTTCTATGTATTTAACAGAAATTCGGCCTTTACAGGAATTGGGCACAAACTTTGCAAATGTACTGAACGCGATTACCAAAACCAAAGAAATACTGGATATTCCGATTTATGAGGGTGGAACAGACTTCCCCCAAAAACATGATATTGAACTTCGGAATGTCCGATTTTCTTATGACGGTAAAACCGATGTACTGCATGGTGTCAACCTCAAAATCCATGATGGCGAGCGCATGGCTCTTGTGGGCCGATCTGGTGCCGGTAAAAGCACTGTGATTGAACTTATTTCCCGGTTCTACGATGTGCAGGAAGGCGAAGTGCTGATTGGCGGCAGAAATGTCAAGGAACTTGACTACGATACCATTCTGAAAAATATAGCCATCGTGTTTCAAAAGACTTTCCTCACCCGTGACAGTGTGTTGGAAAATATCCGCATGGGTAGTAACGCTACTCTGGAAGAAGTGCGGGCTGCTGCAAAAGAGGCACAGATTGATGACTTTATCATGTCCCTGCCGGATGGATATGACACAAAAGTGGGCAGTTTCGGCTCCCGCTTTTCCGGCGGAGAAAAGCAGCGGATTGCGATTGCCCGCGCAATTCTGAAAAATGCACCCATCTTGATTTTGGACGAGGCCACAAGTGCCTCTGACCCGGAAAATCAGATGGAGATTGATAAAGCTATTCAAAATCTATGCAAAGGCAAAACAGTCATTGTAGTAGCACACCGTTTGAGTGCTTTGAAAATGTGCAACCGGGTGGCTGTGGTGGAAAACCATACAATTACCAGCGTTGGCACCCATGAGGAAGTTCGGAAGAACAACGCCTACTATCGAAAAGCGTGGGATGACTACGAAACAGCCCGGAATATCACTTATCAGTTGGAGGGCGGTGAGCAGCATGAATGAGCATGATGTATTGAAAAAGAACCGCAATTTCTATATTGGTGTCGGCGGAACCGTTCTGGAAGGACTTCTCTCCGGCAGCCTGTTTATGCTGCTTTACTCTGTTATGCAGTTTTTGTGGTCGAGTCAATTTGACATGAACCGAGTTCTGGCTCTGACTGGTATCATTGCAGTGATTTTTCTTCTCCGTATCCTGATTTACAGCTACGGTTATACCAAAGCGCAGATTGGCGGTGCGGAGGTCAGTAAGAATATTCGGCTTTTTATGGGTGACCATTTGAAGCGCATCCCACTGTCCCGGTTTACGCAGGGACAGACCGGCGATTATATCAACACTATCACAAGCGATGTAAACAACTATGAAAAAATTCTGACCCATAAGGTCGGAGATTTGGCAAAGAATTTTGCCTTGTCGTTCATGTTGATCATTTTTGTTATGACGATTTATGTCCCGGCTGGAATTATTCTGTTGATTGCTGACCTTCTTTTAATCCCCGGCTTGTGGCTTTCTTTCCGCATGGTGCAGAAATACGGAAAAGAAAAGAACGATATTTGTGCGGAGAATGTCAGCAGCATTGTTGAATATGTTTCTGGCATTCAGACTTTCCGTGCTTATGGTGTAGGCGGTATGAAGAATAAAACCGTTATTAACGCCATGCGGGAGTTTAGCCGTATTAGTTTTGTATACGAGGCAAAAGTGCTGCCGATCGGTACAGGATTTGGCATTTTGAGCTGGCTATCCTGTCCGCTGGTTATCTGGCTGGCTTATACACCTTGGGCTACGGGGACGCTGAACACGGTAGACTACCTTTTGATTTGTATGCTGCCCTTGTTCTGTGCAAAGCTGGCCAACTCGATTTTTGTAGACCTCACCAGTTATAAAAACCTGATGATTTCGAAGAACAAAATCTTGGGTGTAATGAATGAGCCGGAGGAAACAGGCAGTATGGAGCCGCTTCACACAACCACCCATGAAATCATCTTTGACAATGTAGATTTTTCGTATGTACCCGGTGAGCCGGTACTAAAACACGCTACCTTTACGGTGCCGGATCAAAAACTCACAGCCATTGTCGGAGACTCTGGTTCTGGCAAATCCACCATTTTGAACCTGATTGCAAAATATTACGAAGCAACGGGCGGGACGATTTCTATTGGAGGTAAGCCCATTAACCATGTAGCCGCCGAGCGGGTTCTGGAACAAGTTTCTATGGTAGACCAAGACGTATTTCTCTTTGATGATACCATCCGGGATAATATCCGACACGCCCGTCCTAATGCTACGGACGCAGAAATCGAGGCTGCCTGCCGGGAAGCCAACTGTGACAGCTTCATCCGTAAGATGGAAAAGGGATACGATACGCTGACTGGCGAGAATGGAAATCTTCTCTCTGGCGGTGAGCGGCAGCGAATTTCAATAGCCCGCGCTATCCTGAAAAACAGCCCTATCCTGCTTTTGG
>OGOB01000271.1_pt1 | contig 32311 bp, 30 predicted proteins | sample 1573611 | NCBI WGS metagenome assembly OGOB01 (sample SAMEA2582016, study PRJEB24529) | metagenome | biome: Human gut stool | place: China | collected 2011 | reverse complement strand
CGGCTGGCACCTGTACAAGGTCATAGTCGACATCATCCTCCGCCACATGTCCGAGAAGGCCGAGCTCCACAAGGAGGAACTCCAGAGCCTTCGTCCGCTGTTCATGTACATCGGGGAGATCGCCATCGCAGTCGTAGCCATCATGGTGGTCATGAACTTCCTCGGCTTCGACCTCGCGGCCATCATCACCTCCGCCGGAATCGTATCTCTGGGAATATCAATGGGTGCACAGGACGTGCTGAAGCAGTTCTTCGCAGGACTCGTCATCCTGGCCACCCGCCCGTTCAAGAAGGGCGACCTTATCCGCATCGGATCCGACTCCACCATCTACAAGGTGAGGAAGGTCAACGTCATGAACACCGAGTTGGAGAACTGGGACAACACCGACGTCAACATCATGCCTAACAGCACGATCGAGACCAGCAAGATCCAGAACATCACCGGCGAGACCCTCGTCACGAAGGTCTATCTCACCATGGACGTCGCATACGGGCAGGACATCAACAAGGCCCGTCAGATTATGCAGGACGTCGCCTGCAGCAACCCCCATGTGATCACGGACGGCAGCTATGGGCGCCCGTACACCAGGGTCGAGAACCTCGGCAACACCAACATAACCATCAAGATGGGAATGTACTTCGACGACATCAACACCAGCTACACGGCCCGCGGGCATATCAGGCAGGCCATGGTGGAGGCGTTCATGGCGAACGGCATCCAGTTCGACTACGACAGGATCACCATCGACGAAGTGCGCGTCACCGAGGCCGAGGCGAAGAACGACAAGGGCTCCAACGAGTACAACAAGAGGAACACCGAATCCTGAACCTCGAAAATCGTAAAACCTCTTACCTTTTTCTTTTTTCAATAGATGTTTTTCTAAGTTTATCGTATTCCATTCATTATTGTTATATAGGGATGCGCACTACACGTGCGTATTAGAAGGGAAGGCGGGCCGAATTGATAGACAACCTAGACAAACGCATCCTCGAGATCATGAAAAAGGATTCAAGATGCCCCTACGTCGAGATAGCCGAGAAGCTCGGCGTCTCGGAGGGGACCGTCCGCAGCAGGGTCCACAAGATGACCGAGGACGGTATAATCCGCGGGTTCACGATCAAGACCAGTTCGAAGAACGTGAAGGCGCTCGTGGAGGTACGTATAGACGCGTACGGCTATTGACGGTGTGAAAGTCACTTTAACACCGGGCAACGTCACACCGACACCGAGGAGATAGCCAGGAAGCTGTCCGAGTATGACGGCGTGACCGAGGTCTTCGAAGTCACCGGAGACCAGGACATAATAGCCATCGTCGACGTGGAGTCGTCCCAGAGCCTCAACGAGATCATCGAGAGGGTCAGGAGATACGACAACGTCCTCAGCACCCGCACCCGCCTCATCCTGAAGGAGCATTTCGGAGAGAATTGAAAATGCATTCCAAGAGCAGAGAATTTACAGGAACCGGAACCGCACTTATCACCCCGTTCAAGAGGGACGGGACCATCGACGAGGAGGCCCTCAGGCGGCTCGTGGACTTCCAGGAGGAGAACGGAGTGGATATGCTGCTCCCCTGCGGATCCACCGGAGAGGCGGCATGTCTCGGAAGGGAGGAGCACCTGCAGGTCATCGAGATCGTCATAGACCAGGCGAAGAAGGCCAAGGTGGTTGCGGGAGCCGGCAGCAACTGTACCAGGGAGGCCATAGACCTCTCCATGGAGGCGGCCGACATGGGTGCCGACGCCATACTTTCCATATCCCCGTATTACAACAAGCCCACCCAGGAAGGCATCGTGAAGCACTATGAGGCGATCGCCGAGGCGGCCGGGGTCCCGGTGATAGTGTACAATGTGCCTGGAAGGACCGGTCTCAACATCACCGCCGAGACCGAGGCCCGTCTCGCCGACATACCCAACATCGTAGGGGTGAAGGAGGCGTCCGGCGACCTCGGACAGGTCAAGGCCGTCATCGACAACAAGAAGGAGGATTTCGTCGTCCTCTCCGGCGACGACTCCATGACCTACGACGTGATGGGTGCTGGAGGGGACGGGGTGTTCTCCGTCGTATCCAACTGCTGCCCCAAGGAGGTCTCCCAGATGGTGGACTTCCTGAAGGATGGGGAGATGGGCAAGGCGAAGGAGATCCACGAGAGGATGCTTCCGCTGTTCAAGGGCGTATTCTGCGAATCGAACCCCATACCCATCAAATACATCATGTCCAGGATGGGATTCGGGGTCGACTTCCTCAGACTCCCCCTGACACCGATCTCGGACAAGGGAAGGGCCACCCTGGACCCCATATTGGAACAATACGGACTGTGATAGGGTGGTCATAAGGGTCGCGGTGGCGAGGGCCACCGGCCCCCGCCAAAGGGAGATCGGAGTGTATTCGGTCCGCGGCGGGGACATCGTAGGCGACCACACCGTGATGTTCGCGAAGAACATGGAGATATTGGAGCTGACGCACCGTGCGATATTGCGCAAGTCGTTGGCAGAAGGATGTATACAGTCAATAAAGTGGGTCGCCGCCAGAAAGGACGGCGAAGTCCACAGCATGATCGAGGTATTGGGACTATGCTGACAGTAATGAAGTTCGGCGGAACCTCCGTCGGTTCCATCGAAGCGCTTGAGAGAGTAGCTAACATCGTATTGAACACCGAAGGCGACAAGGTCGTCGTGACCTCCGCGATGTCGGGGATCACCAACTTCCTGGTGGGCCTCTGCGAGGACGTGTACGGGAAGAGGGACGAGGCGCTCGCCACCTTCGAGAAGAAGCATCTGAGCGTGGCGAAGGCCATGCTCGACGAGGAGCACTACAGGCTCTTCCTCGAGGAATTCAGACCTAGGATGGATGCCTTCCGCGACCTCCTTTACGACGAGGAGGCCATGAAGAGCCCGTTCTACAAGGACAATGTGACCTCCCAGGGAGAGAGGTTCTCATCCCTCCTTCTGAGCCACAAGCTGAGGGCCCTCGGACACAAGTCCTCCGCACTCACCAGCGAAGACTGCGGGATCGTCGCCGAGGGACACCCCCTGAACGGCTCCGCGGACCTCCTGGAGACCGAGAGGGCAATGGCCATCAACGTCCTCCCGTATGTACAGAAGGGATGCATCCCCGTGATAACCGGATTCTACGGGGTCAACAGGGACGGTCTTCCCCTGACGTTCGGCAGAGGCGGGTCCGACTACGCCGCCGCGGTCGTCGCCAACGCCCTCAACGCGGATATGCTCGAGATATGGACCGACGTCGACGGATTCATGTCGGCGGACCCGAGGATCGTCCCTGCGGCCGTGAAGATCGACGAGATGAGCTACACCGAAGCCGCGGAACTCGCCTACTTCGGAGCGAAGGTCCTCCATCCTAGGACCATCGAGCCCGTTAGGAAGAAGCACATCCCCCTGAAGGTCAGGAACTCCTTCAAGCCGGACGAGAAGGGTACCCTGATATCCCAGTTCAGGAAGCCTAAGAACGAGCTCCTGAGGTCCGTGGCCGCCAAGACCGACCTCTCCATCATCAGCATCAACTCCCCGGAGGTCGCATACCGCCCGGACATCGTCACGAGGATCCTCGCCAAGATATCCGAGAACGACGACGCCATCTACTCTATATCGACCACCCTGTCCACCATCGCCATCCTGATCCACAACAACGATGTGAAGAACACCCTGAAGAAGCTCGACGACCTGGACACGGACGAGATCGAGAGGATAGACGTCACCGCGGACGTGGCGCTGATATGCTGCGTCGGGGACAGCCTTCTGACCACCTGCGGCGTATCCGGAGACATATTCGGAGCCGTCAAGGATGCCAAGGCCAACGTACAGATGATAAGCGAGGGCGCTTCCGCGGTCTCGCTCAACTTCGTGGTCCCCATGACCCACGTCATGGACACGATAAAGATACTCCACAAGAAATTCGTCGAGGACGACGAAGAGGAGGCACAGCAATGACAATGAGGGATTTCGACAGCAAGGACGGCAAGATGATCTTCGCCGGGATGAACGTCGAGGACATCGCCAAGGAGTTCGGCACTCCCTGCTATGTGGTCGACGAACAGAGGGTGAGGGAGAACTACCGCAACGTCTACAACGCGTTCTCGAAATACATGGAGACCGAGGTCCACTACGCCTGCAAGGCCAACACCAACCTAGCGGTGCTCAGGATCCTGCAGCAGGAGGGCGCCGGGATCGACGCCGTCTCCATCGGGGAGGTCAGGACCTGCCTCAAGGCGGGTTTCGCCCCGGAGAAGATCATGTACACCGGGGTCTTCGTCAGCGAGGAGGAGCTCAAGGAGGTCGCCGAGACGGGCGTCCTCATCAACCTCGACTCCGTCTCCGAGATGGAGAAACTCGCCCGCATCAAGCCCGGCGCACCCGTATCGTTCAGGATCACACCCGGAGTGGGATCCGGTCACGGAGACAAGGTCATCACCGGGAACAAGGGGGCGAAGTTCGGCATACCGAAGGAACATGTGGTCGAGACGTACCTCAGGGCCCAGGACCTGGGACTCAACCCCATAGGCATCCATGCCCACATCGGCTCCGGAGGACAGCATGTGGAGCCTTTCATCGAGGAGGCCGAGGTCCTTTCGGAACTCATCAACCAGATCGGCGAGGCAGGCATCCAGCTGCAGTTCGTCGACATAGGCGGAGGTATCGGCGTCCCCTACAGGCCCAACGAGGACGAGATGGACCTCAACGAGATGGCCAGCGAGGTCTGCGACGTGTTCGAGCAGAACACCGACGTCAGGAAGATCATACTCGAACCCGGCAGATACATAATCTGCGACGCCGTCGTCCTGCTTACGACATGCACCGATGTGAAGGATGCGGACACGAAGAAGTATGTCGGCGTGGATGCGGGATTCAACACCCTCATAAGGCCCGCCATGTACGACTCCTACCATTACATACAGGACGGAAGCAAGTTCGGCAAGGCCTGCACCTCGAGATACGACATCGCAGGACCCATTTGTGAGACGGGAGACTACCTCGGACACGACAGGGTACTCCCCGATGTGGAGGAGGGCGACGTCATGGTCGTCTATAACGCGGGCGCCTATGGTTTCAGCATGAGCAGCAACTACAACTCCCGCCCCCTGTGCGCCGAGGTCCTCGTCAACGAGGGTAAGGCGGAACTCATCCGCGAAAGAGAACAGGTGGATGAACAGTGGAGACATCAGATCGTTCCGAAGAGGCTGCAGTGAGATGAAGTTCTGGAAGTACCATGGGATCGGGAACGACTTCATCGTCCTCGACTGCATCACCGACCCGGTCCCGGTGGATCCGGCATGGTGCGAGCAGGTCTGCGACCGTCATTTCGGCATCGGTGCGGACGGCGTCCTCTATATCCTACCTGGACAGGGCACGGACATAACCATGAGGATCATCAATGCCGACAGCTCCGAGGCGGAGATGTGCGGCAACGGCATCCGCTGCGTCGCCAAACACGCGGTGGACACCGGCCTCGTCGACAAGGACGAATTCACCATCATGACCGGAAGGGGTGTCCTGAAGGCTAAGGTGAGGAAGGACCCGGACGACGAGTACACATCGTTCGTACAGATCGACATGGGTGCCCCCATCCTCGATGCGAGGAGTGTCCCGGTGGACTTCGACGGAAGATTCATAGACCAGCCTTTCGAGGCGGACGGCGTGAAGTTCCATGCGAATGCCGTCTCCATGGGCAACCCCCACTTCATCACCTTCGACGACATCGGCGAGGAGAACGTGAGAAGACTCGGACCCGTTCTGGAGAAACACCCGTTCTTCCCCAAGAAGACCAATGTCGAGTTCGCACAGGTGAAAGACGGGAAGATACACATAACGGTCTACGAAAGAGGCGCCGCATGGACGCTCGCATGCGGCACCGGGGCCTGTGCCACCACCGTGGCAGCGGCCCTCAACGGTCTCGTGCCCTTCGATACCCCGGTGGACGTACGTCTGCCCGGAGGATGGCTGAAGATCACGGCCGACAGCAAACTCGGATACGTCCTCATGGAGGGGCCGGCCGAGCTGGTCTATACGGGCGATATCGATTATCTGAGGTGATAACAAATGTCTATGAAATTCAAGCAGGCAGAAAGGCTCCAGAAGCTCCCGCCGTACCTCTTCGTAAGGCTCGAGCAGCTGGCGGCGCAGAAGAAGGCCGAAGGCGTCAAGATGATCGACTTCGGAATAGGGGACCCCGACCTCCCCTGCCCCGGCGAGATAGTCAGGGCCATGAAGAAGGCCGCGGACGTCAACGAGAATCAGAAGTACTCCTCCTCGAAAGGGGAGAAGGACCTCAGGGAGGCCATCGCAGAGTACTACAAGAAGAGGTTCAACGTCAAGGTCAACCCCGACACCGAGGTCTGTGTGACCATAGGGTCGAAAGAGGGGATCTACAACATCGCCCAGGCGTTCGTCAACGACGGGGAGAAGATCATCGCCCCCAACCCCGGATACCCCGTGTACTCGGGAGCGGCCACCCTGTTCAACAACGCCGTATGTGACAAGATAACTCTGAAGAAGGAGAACAAATGGCTCCTCGACGTCAAGGAATGCCCCACCGACGCCAAGCTGATGTACATCAACTACCCGAACAACCCGACAGGCGCCACCGCGGACCTGGACTATGTGAAGGACGTGTACAAGTGGGCCAAGAGGAACAAGACCATCCTCGCATACGACAACGCATACTGCGAGATGACGTATGACGGGTACAGGGCACCTTCCGTCCTGCAGGCCGGAAAGGACGCCATCGAGTTCATGTCGTTCTCCAAGACATTCTGCATGACCGGTTTCAGACTCGGATTCGCCGTAGGGAACGAGGAGCTCGTCAGCGGACTGACCAAATGCAAAGGGCAGATAGACTCCGGAGCACCCATCTTCATACAGAAGGCCGCCATCACCGCCCTCCAGATGTACACCGACGACGGATACCTGAAGGAGTCCGTCCAGAAGAACATGGACGAGTTCGGCGAGAGGAGGAAGGTCCTCGTAGAGGGACTCAACGAGCTCGGATACGAGTGCGACATGCCCAAGGGAACCTTCTACGTGTGGTTCGACTGCGGCAAGACCTCCATGGAGTTCACCCAGGAGATGATCGATAAAGGAGTCATCGTGACCCCGGGCACCGGATTCGGCGGAGCATGCGAGGGATACATCAGGATGGCCGTCACCAAACCCGTCGACCAGATCCAGGAAGCCCTCAGAAGGATGGGCAAGAGAAACGATTGAACCGGGAGGGGCCTTGTGCCCCCCCCTCTCCCGCGGACGGTCAGGTATATAAGTCTCTCCAAAGAGACCTCTTTGGGATCCGTTCCGGAAAACGTCCCGTCGAATATCGAAGATAGTGTTACCGCGCCGTCGGAATCCCCGGACTCGTAAAGAGACATGGTGCGCATACGCAGACGGACTATGCGTCCTGCGCCGCTGTGATATATCCCTTTATATACAGGCGTAGATGAGCCCGTAAGCACATAGATCCCCTTTTCATTGTACTTGTCTACATTAAAACGAGTGGCATCCCACAAGGAAGGAACCTCCTGCCATTCGTCGATAAGATGAGGACGGTCGCCTCTGAAGGCGTAGTCTACATCGATCATCACGCGATTGCGTGTTTCAAAATTATTGCGAGGGTCGCCGATCAGTGTGGCACTATTGCATTGATTGAGGGATGAACTTTCACGGAAGTCAAAAAGAACACCACCGACTGCACGGAAAAATGAGGGGTTTACTTCACACAACCAAATGTCGTATCGCACCTTGACCCACATGAACAAACATGGGCCCGATGTTTGTTTTACAGACACCGTGCGAACAAAGATATTTAGGTCAATATGCAGTTGTCATCTCATCTGGACGGCCGATGGCAGTCGGCCTTCCGTAGTCGCGCACATATCGTGTGCGGGGATGATCCCATGGAAACGAAAATGGAAAACAGGAAAAAGGCCATGGTCGCACTGGCCGTTATCGCCGCAGTGGCACTTTGCTCCGCAGGTGTCCTCATGATGTCCGATGACGTCGAGGCCGACACCTCCTCCACCGTCACCGCAGAAGGCGACAATGGAACCGAGGACCTCTGCGCCATCGCCTTCGTCACCGTCACCATCGCGGCATTCACCGCGATGTGCGTCATGCTTTTCTGGAAAAAAGAAGAATGACGATCGGCACCACCTCTGATGGATCAAACACTTTACCGATATTCTCGGTTCTTTTAATCCGTCTCATCGCATTCCGACATCGACACCCAGAGACGGTCCGCCACCCATGCCAGATATTTTTAAACCTTGATCGACATACGACCTACGATAATCGGTCGGACGAATATGGTATCTGGCCGGCATCGAAAAAAGCCGGGCACATATCGCGACCAAGTACGAAGGACGGACATGTTTGCCAAAGTACTGGGGCATCGGATGTCGGCCGTTGCGGCCACGATATTCTCCTTTTTGACCGTCATCACATTGCTTCTGCTCTCGTCCCCATCCGTGGATGCGGATCCGACCGGCGCCACCCCGGAAGATGCAATACGTGTCTACGGGAACAGTACCGGTTTCGTATCGGAATGGTCGGGAAAGAACATACAGATACATGATTCCGACACGGTCACATGGGACTTCGGAGACGGTACGGAATCCCATTACTACGACATTACCAGGACCCTGTACGGGATAAGCATATCATCGGCAAGCCACACCTTCGAGGACGGTGCGTACCTCATATCCGTCACCGTAGAGGACTCGGACGGGAATATAAGGTGGACCGACTCCGGATGGTTCAGATTCGGCCCTCCCGTGGTGTCCTTCGTATCCGAGGGTGAGGTCCTGATGACCGTGACCGTATCGTCCGGATCCACGGTATCCGCCCCCGAGGACCCCTCGAAGGAAACCGACGAGGTATACACATATACATTCGCAGGCTGGGAAGGCTACGATCCGGAAATGCGTATCGATAAGGACTATGTATTCACCGCGGTCTTCGATAAGACCCTTCGGGAATACCTCATCGAATACTATTCGGAAAACAGCCTGTTTTTCGAAGACATGAGACCTTACGGGTCCCCTCTCGGGATGACATGGGTCCCGGAGAAGGATTCGGATATCCAATACGACTATGCATTCGTCGGATGGAATACGGAAAAGGATGGGACAGGCGCCTGGTATGATCCGACATCCGCAGTGTCCGGGCCCCTCACACTGTACGCCGTCTTCGATAGGACGCCCATAGAATATTGTGTGTCCATCTATGTCGACGGGGAAGAGGCCTCTTGCAGCAACTATGTGTATGGCGATATCCTGAACCTCCCGGACAATCCGTCGAAAACCTCGGACAACAAGTACACATATCCTTTCAAAGGGTGGAATTCAAAGGAAGACGGTTCCGGGGAATGGTACGATGGGTCCTCCGTTGTGACAGGGGACATGTCGATATATGCGGTGTTCGAAAAGACCCTCATCACCTATCATATCTCATTCTATGCAAACGGTGGCCCGTACTCTGAAAAGGATCAGGCATATGGAGATCTTTTGGACCTCCCTCCGCCCCCATCAAAAGATACCGATGTAGCATACACATACTCGTTCAAAGGATGGAACATCTCCGAGGACGGTCTCGAAGCATGGTATGACGGATCGTCTTCCGTGACAGAAGACCTGACCTTATACGCGATATTCGAACGGACCGCGATAGAGTACACGATCGCGTATTTCTCAGACGGACAACCATATTGTGAAAAGACCCAGACGTACGGGGAGAACCTGGAAATGCCGGAATCCCCCATCAAGAGTAAGGACGTCCGGTACACCTATACGTTCATCGGATGGAATTCGAAGGAAGACGGTTCCGGGGATTGGATGACGGCGATTGACTCGGTCACCGGGGATATGGCCGCCTATGCTGTATTCGAACGGACCGCGATAGAATACACGATCGCGTATTATTCGGACGGCACCCTATACAGAAAATCCGTCCAGACGTACGGCGAATATCTGGATCTCCCGCCTAAACCTGCGAAAGATGCGGATGTCGTGTACACATACACATTCTCGGGGTGGAATTCTAAGGAAGACGGTTCCGGGGAATGGTATGACGGATCCTCCATTGTGACGGGGAATATGTCGATATATGCGGTGTTCGAAAAGATCCCTATAAGGTACACTATCGGATATCACTCGGACGGACAACCGTATAGTGAAAAGACCCAGACGTACGGAGAACCTCTGGATATCCCTCCATCCCCGTCCAAGGATGCGGACCTGCGGTACACGTACTCGTTCAAGGGATGGAACATCTCCGAGGACGGTCTCGAAGCATGGTATGACGGATCGTCTTCCGTGACAAAAGACCTGATCCTATACGCGATATTCGAACGGACCGCGATAGAGTACACTATCGGATATTACTCGGACGGCGACTTGTACAGGGAGTTCGTCCAGACATACGGAGAATCGATACATGTTCCCGACAGCCCGTCTAAGGATGCGGATGTAATGTACACATACGCATTCTCGGGATGGAATTCGAAGGAAGACGGTTCCGGGGAATGGTATGACGGGACGGAGATCGTGACCGGGCACCTATCGCTATATGCCGTGTTCGATTGCACTCCGATACGCTATGCGATATCGTATCATTTGGACCGTACGCTGTACGATGAAAAGACCCAGACGTACGGAGAATCCTTGGACGTCCCTCTGCCGCCATCCAAGGAACAGGACATCCAATACATCTATTCGTTCATAGGTTGGAATACATGCGGAGACGGCGGTGGAAAATGGTACGATGCCTCGGACAGAGTGGACGGGGACCTTGTACTCTACGCCGTGTTCGATATGACGATAAGGGAATACACCGTCAGATACTATTCGGAGGGGACGGTTGTCTTCGAAGAGACCTGCAAATACGGAGAGGGTGCGACATTTCCGAAAGACCCGACAAAGGACTCCGACATCCAATACTCGTATTCGTTCATCGGCTGGAATATGGAAAAGGACGGATCCGGAGACTATCCGCCTACAGGATTCCCTGTTTCCGGTGAGATCTCCCTGTATGCCGTATTCCTGGGCGTACTGAGGGAATACGATGTGACCTATTGTCACGAGAACGAGATCATACACATGACCCAGGAATATGGGTCCGAGATAAGGGCCGTCGCCGATCCCTGCAAGGATGCGGATATGACATACACTTACTCGTTCGTCGGTTGGAACACCTGCAAGGACGGGACGGGTACCTGGTACTATGAAGGCATGACGGTTTCGGGGGAGATCGTCTTCTATGCGATATTCGACCCCGCCTACATCCCATATCTGGTGGTCTTCCTCTCCGAAGGAAAGACCGTATCCGAAATGACCCAGACCTATGGCGAAAAGATATCTTCTCCGAGAGGACCGGTAAAGGATCCAGATGTCCAATACTCGTATTCATTTACCGGTTGGAACACCGATCCCTCGGGGAAGGGAGAGTGGTTGGCGGACGTACCCTCCGTCACCGGAGACCTGACTTTCTACGCCGTCTTCTGCCAATCCCGGAGGGAATACACCATAACATTCGTCTCCGGCGATGACGTTACCTGCATGGTATCGGAATACGGCAGCCCCATGCCTGCCCCGCTTAAGGATCCTTCCAAGTCCACCTTGAACGACTTCACATACGAGTTCATGGGATGGAACACCGCGGAGGATGCGACCGGACGGTGGTATGACAGGGATATGACAGTCTCATGCAATATCGTGTTCTACGCCAAATTCGCTGCGAAGTGCCAGAGTACCATCAGTGACATCGTCACCATATCCGTGGGAGACATGGATGACGAAGGAGAGATAGTCGCATCGGGATATTCCGGATGGACCATAACATTCCCTGCAGGGATATTGGTGGAGGACCACCCAACCCTCGCAGTATCCCACATACACGACTTCGGAGACATGAGCAAGGATGTGAGGGTCGCTCTTTCGAACAAGACGGTATATTCCATAGAACTGAGCGTATCGATCGCTGGGAACACACTCCCGATCACCGTCAGACTGCCGTATGACGGGAACGTGGATGTACCGGTACACTCGTTCTATATCGACGGAAGCGGCAACCTCGTCGACAATGGCGAGGCGGAACTGGTCTTCGAAGACGGTAAGACGTACGCCGTATTCATCACACCTCATTTCTCCACATGGGCGGTAGGTCCTGAGGAAGACGGAGACCACGACCCTGCCGAGGAGGACGATGTGCCGTATGCCGCCTTCGCGGTCTCGGCCACTCTGTTAGCAATTGCTGCGGCATACATCATATGCTTCCTGAGAAAGAGATCCAAAGACGACATGGCATAAGGAAAGATTGTTCTCCGAAAAGGTCTTTCCGCAATCATGGACGTCATCGAAGCGATAAAGACCCGCAGAAGCGTAAGGCTGTTCTCCGACAGGGATATCGAACAGGAGAAGCTAGACAGGATCGCCGACGCAGGCAGACTCGCACCTACCGCCAGAAACGAACAGCGCTGCCGCGCCGTCTTCATAAAGGATAGGAAGACAGTGGAGAATATAGCAAAGGCATGCGACAGATACTCATGGGTCGCCACCGCCCCTGTCATAATAGCGATATATGCAGACAATGACAGAAAGATGATGTGCGGTCAGAGCTCTAAGACCGTCGACTGCTCCATAGCCATGTCCTTCATGATGCTGGAGGCCACGGAACTCGGACTCGGGAGCGTATGGATGGGGCACTTCGATGCGGATGCCGTCAAAAAGGCGATAGGTGTGCCCGAGGAGTACGTCCTTGCAGCGATAATGCCTGTGGGCTACCCTGCGGACGGCGGGGAACCTAAGGAGAAACTCCCCAGGGAAGATTTCGTAAGATATATCTGAGTCCCGATTCCCGGACCCCCGAGGGTCCGGGAACCGGCCTCACTGGGAGTTCCCGAACTTCTCTTTCGAGTGCTCGAGTGCGACGATGACCGGCAGCGGGTCCTTGAGAAGGAACGTCTCGAGGGCCCCTCCCCCCGTACTTACATAGGACATGGAGTCGGCGAGGTCGAATCTCTCGGCGGCGGCCGAGGTATGTCCTCCTCCGAGGACGGATAGGCCGCTGCTGTCGACCATTGCGGTCATGATGGCCTTGGTCCCGACTTCGAAACCGGGTTTCTCGAACATTCCCGCAGGGCCGCTCATGAAACTGGTTTTGGACTGCTCGATGACCTTCCTGAAGGTCTCTATGGATTTGTCCCCGATATCGAGGGCCGCTCCCGCGTTGGCCATGTCCCCGATGAGTACCGAGGACCTCTGACCGTCCTTCTCTACAGCGACATCGACCGGCAGAAGGATCCTCTGACCGTATTTCGTCATGACGTCTTGGGCATTCTTGAAGTTCTCCTCGGTAAGCTCGTCGGCGAGAGGCACCTTGGACGCCTCCCCGATATCGACGCCTCTTGCCATGAGGAATGCGTTACCTGCAAGACCCACTACGATGACTGTGTCGGCGGTATTGTTACTGAGTACCCTCTCGATCATGTGGGGGATGTCCCCGAACTTCGCACCTCCGAGAATGAAGACGGAGGGGCGTCTGGGACTGTTGAAGATGGTCCTCAAGGCGTACATCTCTTTGGCCATCAGCCTTCCGGATGCGGAGGGCAGGACGTCCTCGAACCCTACCAGGGAACACTGAGACCTGTGGGCGGCACCGAATGCGTCGCACACGTAATAGTCGAAGAGAGGGGCGAGGGTGGTGACTATCTCCCCTTTCGCATGCTCCTCCATGGGCTTCGATACGCTCTCCGAATCGATGGCACGGACGTTGCCGAGAAGCAGGACCTCCCCGTCGCCCACCTCCGAGATGGCCTTTCTGGCCTCTTCGCCGAGGACATCATCGACATATTTCACAGGGGCGTTAAGATTCTTAGAGAGCAGGGCCGCATGCTGGGAAAGGTCGGTGAAATCCCACTTGCCCTTCCTGCTCTGATGTGCCAGGATGACGACCTTCGCCTTCTTCCCCATGAGTTCCCTGATGGTGGGGATGACGGCGCGGATCCTGGAGTCGTTGATGATCTTCAGAGTCTTCTTGTCCATGGGGCAGTTGATGTCCACCCTGAGGAGGACCCTCTTTCCCCTGTAATTCATGTCGCCGAGGGTGTTGTATGTGTCCATGTTCCACCCTCAGTGGTCGATCCCGAGGGCCTTGTTGGTCTTGGCGACGGATTCCGGACCCTCCATGAGCTTGCACATTGACCTTATGCAATCCACGTTCTCGGGGATCACATCGGCCTCCTGGTGGACGGCCTGATAGTAGTAGAGGGTGTCCCCTACGACCTTGACGCCGTCGGACCAGATGCAGATCTCGTACATGTCGGACCTGTCGCGCCCGAGCTCCCTTGCCAGTTCCATGACCTGGTTGGTGCTCTTTATGCCGTCCTTGGAGGAGACGAGTCTGACGCGGGGCGCCTTTGCGAACAGGTCGAGGACCTCGTCGGTGGAGACCTCCTTGCCGAGCTTCACGACGACCGCCTGGATGTGCATCAGGGTGGTGGACGCCTTGATGGCCATCGTGGTGATGTCTATCCACGGGAGGACGGATTTCACATCGACCCCGTGGTGGGTGGGCAAGGATACGGAGGGCTCGAGTCCGTTGACGGGCCCGGTCTTGCTGTCCCCGGGATCGGCCGCACGCCTGACGATGGTCACATAGGCGTTCTGGATCTTGTACGCCCTGTCGAGAAGGGACAGGGTCCTGAGGAGACCGGTGGTGTTGCAGCTGACGACACGGGAGAACTGCATCCCCCAGGAATCCTTGTAGTTCGCAGTGGAATTGAAAGAGACACCGGTGAGACCGTGCTCCTCCCCGCCCTGGAAGATGGCCTTCTTACCTGCCTTCTGATACTTCTCCTTGTACTCGGGACCGACGTTGCCGGGAGTACAGTCGACGATGACGTCTGCGGCCGCGATCATATCGTCCACGGTACCTGCAACGGCGATCCCCGCCTTCTCGAATGCAGGGATGCTCTCGGCAGGTACGTAGATGGGAAGACCCGCTGCGGCGGCGGTCTTGGCCTCGAAGGTGGGCCTCGTCTTGGTGATGCCGATCACTTCCATATCGTCCTGTTTGCTGACTGCGGTGGCCACCCTCTTCCCGATGGTGCCGTATCCGTTGACTCCGACCTTTATTTTTGCCATGGAAATACTCACTGGAACGACGATAGCGTCCAATCATATAATACTAATTTCGTCTTATTCGCGCGCGATAGTACGGGCGTGGACATGAGGAGGGGAACGGGATCCCCGGCACATCCGTATGTGCCAGATGACGGAACCGCCTTCCTGGCCGAAGCCTTCTCCCGACCGAGCACTTATTATTACACGCACGCATACCGATGCCAAAAGAGGTTAGCACATGAAAGGCTCTAAAGCGCTGCTCAAGATGCTCGAGGACAGGGGCGTGAAGAACGTCTTCGGATACCCGGGAGCGACTGTAATCCCGATCTACGACGAGTTCCTCGAGTCCGACGTAAGGCATATCCTCGTCAGGCACGAGCAGTGCGCGGCCCACATGGCCGACGGTTTCGCAAGGGCGACCGGGACACCCGGCGTCTGTCTGGCCACCTCCGGACCTGGAACCACGAACCTCGTGACCGGGATCGCCACCGCATATGCGGACAGCATCCCCATGATCGCCCTGACAGGACAGGTCGGGACCAGTTTCCTGGGGGCGGAGGCGTTCCAGGAGGTCGATTCCTACAGCCTGATGATGCCGGTCACCAAACACAACTTCAGGGTCCTCGACCCGGAGAGACTGCCCCATGCCATCTACGAGGGATGGGAGATATGTCAGAGCGGAAGACCGGGACCCGTCCACATAGACATGCCCGTCGACCAGATCAATTCCGATATCGACTCCGACCTCCTGACCAAGAAGTGGGGGGTCAAGATGCCGACGGAGGACATCTCCGGCATAAGGGACGCCGCCGACCTCATAAGGAATGCGGAAAGACCGATCATGCTCGTCGGAGGAGGGGTCATAGGTGCAGGGGCGTCGGAGGAGGTCAGGAGGCTGGCCGAATTCACCAACATGCCGGTCGTCACCACCCTCATGTCCCTGGGGGCCATCCCTTCGGACCATCCCCTCAACATGGGGCCTCTGGGTATGCACGGCAGGATGGGTGCCCTGGACGCGTTCCAGTCCGCGGACCTCATCGTCGCCATAGGGACGAAGTTCTCCGACAGGACCTACAACCCCCACACCATGCCGGCACCGGGATGCAGGGTCGTGCAGATAGACGTCGATGCCACCCAGTTCGGGAAATCGAAAAGACCCAGCGTCAACATACAATGCGATGCGAAGAAGGGTACGCTGCTCCTCCTCGATGCCCTGAAAGGATACAAGGACATCCATTCCGAGTGGGACCAGAGATACGCCAAACTCAGAAAAGTCTGCCAGTGCGACTTCGACTACGATACCGACCCCATCCTCCCTCAGAGGGTGATGAAGGAGATAAACGCCCTTCTGGACGGAGACGTCATAGTCACCACCGACGTCGGACAGAACCAGATGTGGGCCATGCACTGTCTGGATATCAGAAGACCCAGACAATTCATCACCTCCGGATCCTTCGGGACCATGGGGTTCGGTCTGCCGGCCGCCATCGGGGCGAAGGTCGCCAAGCCGGACTCCAAAGTCCTCTCCATCGTCGGCGACGGAGGACTGCAGATGGTCATCCAGGAGCTCGCGACATCGGTCGCCGAAGACATCCCCGTCACCATCGTCCTCCTGGACAACGGATGGCTCGGAATGGTCAGGCAGTGGCAGAAACTGTTCTGGGACAAGAGATACAGCGGCACCAAGTTGAACGCCGACCCGGACTTCGTCAAGATCGCCGAGAGCTACGGCGCATGGGGCATACATGTCGACAAGGCATCCGAGATCGGGGAGGCCCTGAAGAGGGCGATGGATTCCGACACCACGTGCATAGTGGACATCCGGACCGACCCGGAGGAAGACATAACCCCCATGATCCTCTCGGACCCCAAGGTCCCGATCGTCAAGGGAAGATGCCACTATAAAGTGTGAATAAAAAACCCGGATGACATCCGGGCATGATCTTTTAACAGGATTTCTCCCGGCATTACGCCGGGATTTCCTCCGTCACCCCATCAGGTGAACATGATGGTGAAGGCGACGGCTGCGACTATTGCTATGGCGGTATACACTATCGTAGATATCCTTGTGTCTTCGTCCATACTCATGAATATAAAATCAGACTGTTTATTATTTAGACATAATTCCGAACGATATAAAGGGTGGACGATGGTGGATGTAACCAAGGGTTCACTCCAGGATAGGATACCTCTTTACCAAAGACAGGCCTTTCCACCTGTCCTCCAGGCCCAGATGCGAATATCCTCCGAACCAATATATGACCAGTGTGGCAAGGATGTACACGATGTGATAATCTACCAAAGGATTGTCGCTGGGAGGCAGGACGAGGGTGAACATCAGGGCCATCATGACCACGGACCCGACGGTGGCGAGTTTGGATGCTATGCCCAGCATCATGGCGGAGCCGACGGCGAGAAGACCGGCCAACAGAAGGAAATCAACGAAGGCATTGCCGGCCAAAGCGTGATAAATCCCTTCGAACGGACCCTCCACCAAGACGTTCAGATAATATTCCGTGGGGGACCCGCCGTTGATGACGGCCGCAGACGAAGGGCTGGGAAATCCCAGACCGAACATCTTATCCAAGAACGCCCACACCAGCATGAATCCCAGGACTATGCGCATAAGTCCCAGAGCCAAAGGTCCGGGCTCACGAAGATCGATTTCCATCGAATCGGAATCGCGACATCGTATAAATCATCCTGCGACACGGGAGACATCGATCCTGTAATCCTCCAGGTCGCGTCTCGCATCCCTGACCCTCACCTTGGTCACATCCTCGACCCTGAGCCCTGCCCTCCCGACGATCTCGGGAATGACCTCGTCCACGCGGACCGTCACACCGTCCATCTGTGCGTTGCCGACGAAGAAACATGCCGACGTGTCGGCCCTCATGACCCCTTTCAAAGATACGAAGAGATGTTCCAGATCCTCGAAATACCTCCTGACGAAAAGGACGTCCGAGGGAGTCAGACCGTCCAATGTATCCGTCAGGGATGTCGGCACCGGCGTCTTGGAAGACCAGCCGTCCGTAAAGGACCGCACCGCACCTATTGGGCGGCCCACGGAGCGTCTGTCCGCATTGCATAGGTCTTCCTGGGACCGGAACGCCCCGGACCACTGCATGCAGGACCTGACCTCCCGGTACATCGGACTCTTGGACGGAGGGGGAAGGAATGAGAGGATGAGGTCGTACCCCTTCCTGAGAGCATAGGGGATGTCGCGTGGATCGCATAGATATGCCCGATACGGGGATGACAGGGGAGGGGCGATGCCTTCCCTGACCTTGGCCACGGAATCCCCGAAAAGCTCCAGACCCACGCTGTCGTCGAATCCCTCCTCGGCGGTGTCGCGGACCATCGATACTACCGTCCTGAAAAGTGCCAGAATCAATGACGTAAATAAGCATCGGCATCATGTAACAGCCCCTCTTAGAGATATCAGTGCATCGAATGCAATATTCCTAAACCTGAATAACACATTTATCCGTGCTGATTAAGAGTTAGGGCAGATTTTCTGTAATCGAGTTGACCTTCTCCGTCATAATAATATCCTATCTGTGACATGCCATTCCTGTGGTTCCTTTGAATGATAAACTATCCGATATCCGTTCAGAGCAATCTCCATTAATCGACAAAAGAGAGCTTGCCGGACATATTCTCGTAATACGCGATCGCAAGATAATGCTGGACAGGGATATTGCGGTTTATTTTGGAACTTCCACAGGAAATCTCAACAGAGCGATGAAACGCAATATCTCCCGTTTTACCCCGGAGTTCTGTTTTCAGCTTACGGATGAAGAATGTTCAAGATTCCAAATTGGCATCTTGAACGGAGGCCGTGGATCCAGTACGGATGCGGGGTCCACCCCATCCAAGATGGAATCGACAAGATCCACATCATATGCGGAAGATGATGTGGGCCACCCATATCTCCCGCGACCGGGAGAGAACAGGTCTTCGAGATATGCCGTCACGTGTCTGTGATAACATTCCCACCGTTTAATATTTTATAATCGTCCGACGATACTGGCCCGATTCGTATGAAAGGCTCAAGAGCTCTGCTCAAAATGCTCGAGGACAGAGATGTCGAGACGATGTTCGGCTACCCCGGAGGTGCCGTGATCCCCATATATGACGAGATAAGGGACTCCTCCATCAGGCACGTACTCGTAAGACACGAGCAGTGCGCGGCCCATGCGGCCGACGGATACGCCCGCGCCACCGGCAAGACCGGGGTCTGCCTTTCCACCTCCGGACCCGGAGCGACCAACATGGTCACCGGGATCGCCACCGCATATGCTGATTCCATACCTATGCTGGCACTTACCGGACAGGTCGGTTCCAAGGTCCTCGGTTCCGAGGCCTTCCAAGAAGTGGACGCATACAGCCTGATGATGTCCGTCACCAAGCATAACTTCCGCGTCACCGATGTCAAAAGACTTCCCCACGCGATAGACGAGGCTTGGCAGATCGCCGCATCCGGACGTCCCGGGCCCGTACATGTGGACCTTCCCGTGGACCAGATCAACGCCCAGATAGACGAGGCGATGACGAACGAGCACTTCGGTATCAAAAAACCCTGGGAGGACGTCTCCGGCATACCCGATGCCGTGAGGTTGATCAAGGAATGCCAGAGACCTGTCATCTTCGCAGGCGGAGGAGCGGTCGGAGCCGGTGCCTCCGACGAGGTGAAGAGACTGTCCCAGATGATCGGTGCACCGATCGTCACCCCCCTCATGGGTATCGGCATAGTCCCCTCCGCAGACCCTCTGAACATGGGGGCCCTCGGCATGCACGGCAGGATGTGCGCCATGGAGGCGTTCCAGAACTCCGACCTCATCATCGCGGTCGGGACCAAGTTCTCCGACAGGACATACTCGCCCCATACGGAACCCAGCAAGAAATGCAGGGTGATCCAGATCGACATAGACGCCACCCAGTTCGGGAAGTCCAACAGGACATCCGTCGACATCAAATGCGATGCCAAGAAGGCACTGGGTCTTCTGATAGACGCCCTTGGCGGAGAGACGAGACACGACCCCTGGACCAGACAGGTCAAGGAGTGGAAGAAGAGATGCACGTGCAACTACGACTACTACACCTCCCCCATAGTCCCGCAGAAGGTCATGAAGGAACTGAACTCGTTCTTCGACGAGGACACCATCATAACCACCGATGTGGGGCAGAACCAGATGTGGGCCATGCACTTCCTTGACGTCAAGAGACCCAGGCAGCTCCTGTCCTCCGGCTCCTTCGGGACCATGGGATTCGGCCTGCCTGCCGCAATAGGGGCGAAGGCCGCCAGACCGGACTGCAAGGTCGCGACCGTCGTAGGCGACGGAGGGCTGCAGATGGTCGTCCAGGAACTGGCCACCGCCGTGGCGGAGAAGCTTCCCGTGGTGGTCGTCCTCCTCAACAACGGATGGCTGGGCATGGTCAAACAATGGCAGAAACTGTTCTGGGACAAGAGGTACTCCGAGACCGAACTCGGGGACGACCCCGACTTCTGCATGATCGCCCAGGCGTATAAGGCCAAAGGGATCCACGTAGAAAGGGCCGGAGAGGTCCACGACGCCCTCAAAGAGGCATTCGACTGCGGCGAGACCTGCGTCGTCGACATCAAATGCGACCCGGAGGAGGATGCCCTCCCCATGCTTCCGCCCAACCCCGCTCTCGCACCCGTCAAGGGCAGATGCAAATTCTGAGGGACCCATCCTCGGTCCTTTAAAAACCGTCAGAGGCGATGCACACCTCTGACGGGACCCGTTTTCTTCTATATAGGGCACAGACGGCTTCTGCGTGACCTGATAAGTTACTTATAAATCATAGATATAGCAACGCTCAGAGGTTATTGTCATGGACACCAAGATTTACCATGATGAGGACGCGGATCTGAACGTCCTCAAGGGAAAGAAAGTCGCAGTTCTCGGATACGGAGCACAGGGACGCGCACAGGCTCTCAGCTTCCGCGACTCCGGATTTGACGTCACCATCGGAGTCAGGGAGAACGGACCCTCCTGGAAGAAGGCCAAGGAGGACGGAGGAATGACCGTCACCACCATGGACAAGGCCGTCAAGGACGCAGACGTCGTCCTGATGCTCCTTCCCGACGAGACCCAGCCCGACATCTACAAGGAGTTCGTCGAGCCCAACCTGAAGAAGGGTGCGGCCCTCGACTTCGCCCACGGTTTCGCCATCACCTACAAGCTCATCGTCCCCCCGAAGGACGTCGACGTCATCATGATGGCACCCAAGGCCCCCGGAGATGCGGAGAGGCAGCAGTTCGTCGAGGGATTCGGAGTCCCTGCCCTCATCGCCGTCCACCAGGATGCGACCGGCAACGCCAAGAAGATCGCACTCGCACTCGCCAAGGGACTCGGATGCACCCGCGCCGGAACCTTCGAGGTCGACAACTTCGACTACGAGACCAAATCCGACCTCTTCGGCGAGCAGGCCGTCGAGTGCGGAGGACTCTCCAAGCTGATCGAGGAGGGATTCCAGACCCTCGTCGACCAGGGATTCCCCCCGATCGTCGCATACTTCGAGTGCTGCCACGAGAACAAGCTCATCATCGACCTGGTCACCCAGGGCGGAATGGCATACATGTGGAACGTCTGCTCCAACACCGCCAAATACGGCGGACTGACCCGCAGGGACAAGGTCATCAACAAGGACTCTGTCGCAGGAATGAAAGAGATCTACAGAGAGATCGATTCCGGCGAGTTCAAGACCGAGTGGAGGCAGGAGTGGGCCAACGGACTCAAGAACCTGCACGCCATGATGGACGACGAGTCCAAGCTCCAGCTGGAGAAGACCGGTGCCGAGGTCAGGGCACTGTTCCAGCGCAAGGCGAACTGATAAACTTCAAAAGGAGCCGGATCGCATGCTTAAACTGCTGATAAGGACGAGGAACGGGGAATATCCCGCGGAGCTCGACGAGAGCGACATCAGCAGTGCGATCTGGTTCCTGTCCTCGCCCGAATTCTCGGCGGAAGCCAACCAGATATCGGGCCTGTATTATTTCGAACTCCCTCTGGATCCTCTTGTAAAAGGGGAGGAGAAGGAGAAGTTCGAGACCGGAGACATCTGCTGGTGGCCCAAGGTCAACGCAATGGTGATATTCTACGGTCCGACCCCGCTCAGCGGAGAAGACGGAAAGCCCGTCTGGAAGTTCCCTCTGATAAAGATCGGGAGACTTACAGGGGACTTCTCGGACATGGATGACGCAGGGGACAGGCAGAAGTTCACACTCGTCCAGGAAATCTGAAGACGGCGTCTTCCATATCCTTGGATTTTACACATAAGGCATATTGCATCAGAACAATATTACCTTCAGGGCGACCTCTATCTTGGCATTGTTCGAAGTAGAGGATATCTTCACATCACCGACACTGGATATCCAGTTCCCATCACCTAGGCCATCCAGGCTTGTGAACAGGCTCAGTGACCCGCTACTGATACCGACATAGGCAAATGCCTCGTTCTTATTCTTGAATATGTGATTATTCTTGTTGATGGTCAACTCCAATGGACTGGTGCTCCCGATATCGACTGACACCGTGGTCGTCCACATTCCGCTGGACCCTGTGCTTTTGACGTAAAGATAGAGACAGAACTTATGGGAGGTGCTGAACACGACCTCCGCACTGGTCGATCCTTCGGATATGAAATTGCTATCCTTACCGTCGCTATTGGAGATCACGTATGAGTCGTGTGTACCCTCTTTCTCAGGACCGACCACATCTATCTTCGGATAATCCTCGTCATCGACGACGATATCGGAACTCTGCAGGAATATCACATTGCCCATATCGCTGCATACGGAGGTGTACGATCCCCTGTCCAGAGTGAAATACACGTCGAACGACGGTGCCTGTGAATAGGTCCCTCCTGCGGATACCCCCTCTATGGAGATGGAATAACCCCTCCCCGATTCGAGGGAGACCAACTCCCAGGTAAAAACCGAAGAATCCTCCGAAGGGGTGTAGGAAGTACCGTCTATCTTCAATACGACGCTGCTGAAAAACCCATGTGCCGTATCGTCAAGACTCACATTGACCGTCAGACCCGTCTCTGCATATGACGTCTTGCAACCCAGATACAGCGACGATTGACTCAGAACGACGGGCAGGCCTGCGGCGACCGTGTACGATCCGCCCGATGCGGTACATGCCGCAGTCCCTCTGCTGAATGCATTCGATGTCAGCGGATTTTCCAGCCCCTCATCGGAATAAAGATCGATGGACGCATATTCCGAACTGACCGAGTTCCCCGTGACGGAGACTTCGCTGGTTGTTGCGAAAGCGCAACCCAACGACTGTGCCGCAACGGCCAATACGCACAGGAGTGCGACGGCGGGAGCGATGTATCTCCTAATTGATTCCATTGAGAACTCTCCGGTATCCGGACTTAACAATCAATCCAATCTTATAGCATTATAATAACGTAGCATATTGCGACTTGATTTTGTGGAAGGATTCCAACCTATATCTGGAAATCAACCTCATGATAGAGCGCCTACCGCACATATGGAGCGCAAGAGGAACCCCCTTGACATATGATTCCGGAAAGGACTTCCCACGATCGGTGCCTATGTGATTCGAAGACTGGAGGATATTATGGACCGTATCCACAGAAGGGGATCAATCTTCCATCCCGTCTCCGGAACAGAACGGACATGACTTGTCCCATGGATCGCTGACGAAGTGCCTTCCGCACCTCCTACACACGTAGAAACGGAAATCGTCGGCCCTCCATCCGGACGCACCGCAGAACGAGCATGATTGATCCCAACCATCGGAAAGATAGGTCCTTCCGCATTGGCTGCATTTCATGAAGAACACCTTGTCGGTTTCCCAACCGTGGGCCCCGCAATGAGGGCAGTAAGCGCTCCATTCGTCCGAGATAAAAACGTGACCGCAACTGCTGCATTTGTAGAACCGAACCAATCTGTATCCCTTGGAATCTGGAACGCATACTGATTTAAAGAATTGCCCATGGCTGGATGGAAGAGGGGGAGACACGTGGACAAAACCCCTTTCCAAACCTGATTTCCACTGCCTTCCGCTACACATATGCATATGCATAAGTATGTGAGTATGCATGAGCATAAGCATTAGGGATGCACATGGATGATAAGACGGAATTCAATGAAGAATGGCCTGAATACGACCGTTTCGACGATTCTGCGAACGACGAAGCTTCGATCGACGACATCAGATGGGACCTCATCAACGACCACCTTGCCCGTACAGGAAGTCCTCTCAAAGGAGGGGATAAAGACACCCTCGTCCGCACCATGGGCCTCGCCAGGTGCATATCAGGAAAGATCAGGCCCGTCAACGCCGGACTCCTGATGTTCAGCGACGACCCGGAAAAGTACTTTGAAGGGGCCAGAATAGAGATGTCGGTGGTTTCCGGACCGGGATGCTCCATAGATAATGTCTTCGAAGGCCCCTTGGGGTTCCAGCTCGGATGTGCCCTCGGATTCGTGAAGAACGTGGTGGTCCGCGGAAAGACACAGGAGGACCGTAACGACCGCACATACAACTGGCCTTACGAAAGTGTGAAGGAAGCCCTTGTAAACGCCGTATGCCACAAGGACTACCGCATATCCGAGCCTATAACCGTGAAGGTGTTCCCGGACCGTATCGAGGTCATGAGTTTTCCGGGTCCCGACCCCCGTATCCCCGAAGAGCGCGTAAAGGACATGACTATGCGGTCGTCATCCCTCAGAAACGAACGCATCACAGGATTCCTCAGAGAGATGGGACTCGCCGAGGGTAGGAATACCGGAATGCGGAAGATCACATCGGCCATGGAGGACAACGGCTCCGGAAGACCCTTCTGCGAGACCGATACGGGAAGGACCTATCTCCGTACAGTCCTCCCGGTGAACGAAAGATTCCTGGACGAGACGTCCGAGACCCTCATTCCTCGGAAGAACCGCAGGAACACCTCGGACGATGTGAAAACACGTATAATGGAGGCCCTCGGGAAAGGAGGGTGCATGACGTCCAAGGAACTTTGCGCAGCCGTGGGATACAGCAATGTGAACAATCTGTTCCGCAGATGTCTCGCAGAACTCATGGAGGAGAGGGAGATATCCTTCCTCTACCCCCTCAATCCGAGGGACCCCCGCCAGAAGGTCTGTCTGGTGAAGAGGCGACCTCCGGCATGAACGGGGCGGGCATAAACCCGCCCTACGCTCACTGGAAGATCTCGCCGAGCATCTTCGCTGCGGCCTCCTCGGTCACCTTGGTCACCGAACCCTCCTCCCCCCTGATCAGACCGGCATAGTATCTGAACTGGTCCGCGGTGGTGGGGATGTCGATGATCGTCGTCTCCCTTATGGGCTTCCCTACATCCATGGCTTCGATCATAGCGAGTCTCGGGATGTTCTCCTCGATGATGTCGGCGATCTTGTTGAGTATCTTGGCCCTGTCCGCGGGCATGACGGCGGCCCATGCGGGGAACGCCTCCTCGGCTGCTTTCACGGCCGCATCCACATCCTCCTTGGTCGCCTCCGCACACTCGGCAAGTTTCTCGCCCGTGGCGGAACAAACGGTCGTGAAGGTCTTGCCGTCGGAGGCGGAGACCCACTTCCCCCCGATGAACAACTTGTACTCTTTGTCGAGTTTCATTACGTCTGCGACTTCTGATTTCATTGCTAGACATATTCGGAACATCGTATGAAAATCGTGCTACTTGTTAGCACTTATCAATTGATACACGTTAACACATAGCACTGTTAAAAGACCCAGATGGATGGGATCACAAACAACGTATGTTGAAAAATCGGGTGGGGCGAACGCTCCCCACCCTCCGGAACCGACCGCAGACCATTACACTGCGGGAACGGATCCGAACGCGCCGTCTCTCTGCGAGATCCGAAGACGGATGCCGAAGGTTTCCGTTGCCGTACTCCCCGACGCGATGGAGTAATCATCCCACTCAATGTATTTAACCTACATTATCTGTTCCCAGCATTGGCATTATTTCGCATACTGTGGACACATGTGCGTCATACTACGGTCAGTTCATGGGGGAAATCGGTGAGCCTTTCGCACCCGTCCTCCGTGATCAGTACGGTGTCCTCGATCCTTATCCCTCCGACCCCGGGTATGTATATGCCGGGCTCCGCCGACACTATGTTCCCCGCAGACAGGACCTGTTCCGATCTGGGACTTACGTATATGGGCTGATGGACGTCCATACCGATACCGTGTCCGAATGAGTGGATGAATTTCCCTTTGAATTCGGAGGCGTCGATGATCTTCCTCGCGGCAAGGTCGGCATCCTTGGCCATGGCCCCGGCCCTGTAGGCGTCTATCCCCGCCTGCTGCGCCTCCCTTACCACCTCATATGCCCTCTCCAGGATCTCGGGAGGCTTACCGAGGAACAAGGTCCTGGTCATATCGGAACAATATCCTCCCCATTTGCACCCGAAATCGAAGAGTGCCGCATCGCCCTTCTTCAGACGATAGTCGGCCGGCATGTAGTGAGGCATGCTGGAATTGGGTCCGAAAGCCGCTATGGTGTCGAATGCGAGACCTCTCCCTCCGAGCTCCTGCATCCTGATCTCCATCCTGGTGGCGACATCGGTCTCGGAGACGCCTTCGGAAAGATAGTCGGGAAGCTCCTTGGCCACCTTGGAAGATATCGAGCAGGCCTTCCTGATGGCCTCGATCTCCTTCCCATCCTTTATCGCCACGGTGTCTGCCACGGCCTTCCTGGCATCGACCACCTCATAATCGTATCCGGTGAGTTTTTTGATGCCCGTGACCGTACTGTAGGGGACCGAATCCACGTTGAATCCGACCCTCTTGCATCCTTCAAGGGATTCCTTGAAGATGGATTCCAATTCCGACCTGTTATGGAACACCTTGACGTCTCCGCGGCCGGTACGCGCCGACTCCTCCTCCAGGACATTCACTATGACGTCCTGGGAACCGTCCTTCCTGACCACTATGTAACAGTCCTCGAACACCCCTCCCGTAGGCTCCAAGAGATATCTGTACGTCCAGGAAGTTCTCCCCGCCGTTGGCGATCACTATGGCGTCCATGTCGGGCGCATTCGCCATAAGCCTTTCCGATCTGCTTGCCATAGGGCCGCATATCGCATCGGAGTAGTTAAGACTGCATATGAAGGACGGTGTAAAGGTGAACCCGCCCCACGAAAAATGACCAGCAAATGAAAACGTGTGCATTCGTCTTGGATCGAGTACTGTTTTAAAAGTACGGCATTCGATACCAATTCGCTAAAACAGGAGGCGAATGCCGCATGAGATACATAGGCCTGGATGTACATAAGGATAATATCACCGCCTGCGTCCTTTCGGACGCGGGCAAGGTGGTTTTCGAGAAGGATTTCAAGAAAACGGACGGAACCTGCGACTGTCTCGCAGAACTTTTCGACCATGTGGGAAAGAGCGGATTCTGTGTCCTGATGGAAACCGGTACCTATGCCTATCCGCCGTACAGGTTCTTCAGCGACAGGGGCTGTGCCGTGGACTGCGTCCACGCACAGTGCCTGAAGATGATCACGCAGACCGACAAGAAAAAATTACGGAGACTGCCGAAGACCAAGCCCGAAAAGTCATCTTACGGATCTTACCGTCTATAGGAAATTGAGATTGTTCCCAGTCCTTGGAGCAATTTCCGGAGAGTTTTTTAGCGTAAGCTATAAAATTTAAGTTAGAAATAGTGCAAAAAGCGCACGTTTTCATTTAAGGAAATGAAAGAACCGGACCGAGGTATGCCGGAGGCCCTTGCAGAATAGGGCCTCCGGAAGAGGATCGATGTTTCAGACCCCTATCCACTCGTTCCTGCATATCCTCTTCAGAGCGGATATGGCCGCGAGGGCGGCGAGATGGGACGTCTTGGGATTATCGGCCTCGGGCACATTGAATGTGTGTGCCACGGCCTTACCGAATTTCCCTTCGAACCTAAGCTCGTGGGAGTTGCTGGTGGCTGCGGGATCCAGGACTATGGTGACCTTGGTCCTGTCGAAACCGAGACCCAGAAGGGAGACGGTGGCCGCCACGTTGATGTTCTTCGGGAAGATCTTGACGGCCTCCCTGGCAGGACCCGAGTAGATGACCGTCTTCTCTTTGATCTTGTCGACCTCTATGCCCTTGTCTACGAGATACTGTACGCCCGCAAGAGACTTCGGACCCTTGGTGGTGATGAGTTCGACGGAATCGATCTCATCGCAGCTGGCACTTCTCAGACCGTCGACGCCGCACAATGCCCCTGTGGGGATGAATATCTTGGCCTCGTGCTCTTTGGCACTCTGGAAGAGTGTGTTCCTGTAATCGTCGTCCACGAGGGATCCGACGGACATGATCATGATGTCCACCCCTCTCGCGACCACTTTAGGTGCCACCTCTTTGGCGGCGGCCTGCGAGGATGCCTCGATGACTAGGTCGCAGTGGTAGAGCTCGTCCTCCACGGAATCCACGACGATCGCCTTCCTGAGGGAGGCGGCCACATTGTCGGCCAGATCCTTCCTTATGTAGACCAGGTAGATCCTCTTGACCTCTTCCATGTCATCCGCGGCCTTGGCCAGCCTGGAGCCGATGGAACCGCATCCGACGATAGTTATTCTCATGTTTCCGTTGTTAGTATTGTCAGATATTAAATAGTATCCTAAATTACGATGATTTATCTACAATAATCGTCATCAATCAACGGATTACAATATTTTTCAGTATATCGTTTTACGATTTTCGAAAAATGAAACGATTTGAAAAGTACCGCCCCCGGGATCTGGGATACGGTCTTCTGGAACGGCCGTCACAGCCTGCGCCTCCGATGCACCGGAGGCGTCACGGATATCGTCGGGTCTGAAGGCTGACCCCCCCCGCCCATGCCAATTTACTAATCCTACCGAGGGGATGGTCGGTACATGAAGAGGTACGAGGTGCTCGACCACACCGCCGATCTCATGATCAGAGGATACGGCTCCACACTGGAGGAATGCTATGCCAACCTGGCCTACGGGATGTTCGACCAGACGGTGGACCTCTCCGGCATAGAGCCTGTCGAGACGAGGCACATAGAAGTCGAGGGGGAGGATGCGGAGGATGCCCTGTACTCGCTTCTGGCAGAACTCCTCTTCATAGAGGACTACGATAACATAATCATGTGCCAGTTCTCGATTTCTATCGACGGCGACCGCATCGTATGCGACTGTGCGGGCGAGAAGTTGGACCGTTCCCGCATGCACATAAAAGGGGAGATAAAGGCGGTCACATACCACATGATGAGGATAGACCCGGAAAAACCGGAGGTCACGGTCCTCTTCGACGTCTGATCCGCAGCACCCTCCCCCGCCGCATGAGCGGAAAATCGTCTATTTCTTTAATAGGGATGCAGACATACGGTCAGACATATGCTAAAACTAGGCTGGTTCTCCACTGGAAGGGGTCCGGGCTCCAGGAACCTTCTGAAAGCAGTCATGGATGAGAAGGAGAAAGGAGGCCTCGACATCGAGGTACCCTTCGTCTTCTGTAACTGGGACAATACCGAGGTACCCAACTCCAGGAAGGAACAGAGACAGATGTTCTTCGACATGGTGGAGGGCTACGGCATACCCCTGGTCACCGAATCGTGGAAGAAGTTCATGCCGGAACTCAGGAAAGAGGACGAGGCGGCCTGGGGAAGCGAATACGGGAAGGTGCTCAGAGAGAAGACCCAGGGGTACGGCATGCAGCTGGGGATCCTCGCAGGATACATGCTGTGGATGGACGATGAGACCTGCGACGCCTACGACATGCTGAACCTGCACCCGGCCCTCCCGACAGGTCCGAAAGGCACATGGCAGGAGGTCATCTGGCAGCTCATCGGCGAAGATGCGGAGGACCAGGGGGTCATGATGCATATATGCACCAAGGAGCACGACAGGGGCGACGCCCTCACCTATTGCCGCTTCCCTATAAGGGGAGGGGACTACGACGCCCTGTGGGCGCAGATGTACGAGAAACTGAAGACCAAGGACCTTGAACAGATAAGGGCCGAGGAGGGGGAGGACGAGCCTCTCTTCCGCAGGATAAGGGAGGATGGGGCGAAGAGGGAGCTTCCCCTCATCGTCGAGACGATAAGGCTGTTCGCCGACGGGAAGGTCTGCATCAGGGACAAAAGGCTGTGGAGGGACGGGAAGAAACTCGACGGACCTTACGACCTCTCGAAAGAAGTGGATGGGGCGATCTGAGTGCCGGACGAGATCAATCCGATGGCGGATATGGGCCTGATACATGACAAACAGACGATATTAGAACCGCAAGGATTCCTGACGGACTGCGACACCGTCAGAGACCTCTGCGAGAGATTCATACCGCAGGGAGGGAAGTTCTACGACCTGATCGACAGGTACGGCATCGTCACATCCTACGTACTGAACCGTGACGACCAAGGCCGCGGGGCCGATACCGTCAGGATGGTCGCCCCCTTCCTGAAGGCGTTCGGGGCGACGGACTACGACGTAATGAGGTTCTATCAGGAGCACCTGACGACCGCAGGCAGTGCCAAGGAGACGATCAAGTACTTCATCGACGTCATGCCGACCTTCATGGACAGCAGCATGTACGAACATGCTACGGACGCCCTCTGCGACAAACTGGAGATCCCGAGAGGCATGGCGAGTTCCACCTCCCTCGACCTGAGTGACGATGCATGCGGCATGACCCGGCAGGAATGCTGGGACCTCCGCACGATGGCCAAAGAGATCGTCGAGCTGAAAATGCCTCGTGACAAGTACGAGCTGGACGTTCCCCTGGAACTCAGCTCCGCAGAGACCAGGATGATCTCGGCCCTGGATGACATCTTCCTCAACAGGCTCAGCGGGACGGCCGCCGCGGATATGATCTCCAACACTGTTTCCGTGGGGGCCAACGAGAAAGCGTATGCCCTTCTGGACATAAGGAAGTCCACCCAGGTGGACCTCGATGGGACCATATACGTGGGAGGGGACATAATCGACTACCAGGTGATGGACCTTGTGAAGGACGGGAACGGACTGTCCCTGTCGTTCAACGGCAGCGAGTTCGCGGTCCACGGAGCGAATGTCGCGGTCCTCTCCAAGGACTGCACCGTCGTAGCAGTACTTGCCGCGGAATTCTACAGCACCGGGATACAGGGCGTCTTCGACCTCGTGGACAACTGGAACCGCGACTACCTGAAGAATGCGGACTGCCCCGACAGAAACCTGATGGACCGCATGCTGGCACTTAATCCGAGGAAGCTTCCCGAGGTATACCGCATCACCCGCGGCAACGTAGGGGACGTGGCCGCCAAAAGCAATGCGTTCAGAAAGAGATGGATGTACAGAAAGAAGAATTGACGTCCACCGGGCAGGGAGGGGCCTGGATCCCCTCCCTGCCGCGGAATCTTTCAGACTGCTTTTTTATTCATGCGGGAACCGAACAAGGCCGCCGCGACCGCGAATACCGCGGCTGCGATGCCTACGTAAAGGAACGCATCCGCAAAATCCAGTGACTCGATGAGGGCGTCCACCACCAATGCGGAGCAAAAGGATCCCAGATTCATCACCATGGAGTATATCCCCATCACCTTCCCCTCGGAACCCGCCGGGGATGCCATCGAAAGGGTCGACACTATCGTGGGTACCATTATACCCATCGCCATACCGCAGAGCATTATGGCTATGCAGGTCACCGGGAAATTCTCCAGATGGAGCAGGCACAGACTGACCGCTTGAAGAAGGAATCCGAGCAGGAAGACCGAAGCGATACCCATCCTCCTCTTGGATCTGGCATATAGGGAGGAGACCACCGCCTGGGCCGTACCCATTATCGCAAGGACGATCCCGCAAAGGGTCATGCTGACATCCATCCTCGTCAGATAATCCGACATGTTCACCGGTATCGTGAACATCACGAACATGGCGACGAAGATCGCAACGTAGAAAAGGGCCATCACGGACCTCCTATGGGGCATCTCCTGCCGCTCCATACCCCCATCATCGAACGATCTGGGTCTTACGTCCCTGATACCATAGGACGCCAGCAGGAGTATGGGGACGCCTATGGCATAGATGAGGAACGGGACGTTCCATGCGATATCGGCCAGGATCCCTCCGGCTATCTCGAGGCATACGCATCCGACCCCCATGAAGGCCGACTGCATCCCTATGACCCTCTTCCTCTCCTCGCCCGAATAGTACAT
>OGOB01000255.1_pt1 | contig 33744 bp, 39 predicted proteins | sample 1573611 | NCBI WGS metagenome assembly OGOB01 (sample SAMEA2582016, study PRJEB24529) | metagenome | biome: Human gut stool | place: China | collected 2011 | reverse complement strand
TCTTCTATCTCCGATAGATTGTGTACTTTTGCATTCCAATCCGGGGAGAATCTTGGAGATTTCGATTCGGATTTAAAGAAAAAAACAAAAAAGTTGATGTTTTATTATCCCTAAATCTGCAGCGTAATTATCTGATAATCAACTAGGATATTTCCGATTTTTACATATATAACACCGAAAATGCACCGAGTTGCGTATCAAACAAGTTACAGATACTCAAACAGTTGTGTGATTACAACAAAACAAATGTTTGACAAAATGACTCATTTTTCGCAAAACGGTGCAATAAAAATCTTAGTTTTCCAACATTTTTTTTGTAAGCCTATCGATCGTTTTCTGTTGGCTCTCGATAGTCTTGTTCTGTCTCTCAACGATTGTCAACAGGTTTCCCTGGTTGCCTTTCGTGAGTTTCTCTCCCATGATTAGGTAATTAGCATCTACCCAATCGACGGCGTTAATGATCTTCACAATAATGTCGTAACTAGGGGCATTTCTGCCAGATACGATATTTTTGATCGTGGTCCATGGCACACCAATCTTCTTTGCGAATGTAGCAATGGTGTGGCCCTCTTTTTCAATGATGCTGTTTACGCGTTCATTGATAGTTTCTGTTACTTCTTTTTCTTTTTCTGTACTCATAATATGTAAATTTCAAACAAAATGCTGAAAAATATAAAAATAATCAGCGAAATGTTTGGTAGTATCACTGAAATGTTATAAATTTGCAGCGTGTTAATAATTCTCACGGTGCAAATATACAAAAAATATCGCACATAATGATGATTTCAAACAAAAATTTTAAAAATATGGGTTTTAGTGAGTACATGAAGAGTCTTCCATACCCTCGTTGTAAGGTCGTGGAAGCGCTTGCGGAGAAATGCAAGGTATCTAATAATTCCGTCTACAGATGGATTCAAGGCAAGTCCAAACCGAACGCTTTATGCAGAGGAATTGTCGCTGATTATCTAGGTATGCAGGAGAGCGAACTTTTCCCGGAGGACTAAGTATGGAATCGGTAGAATTTTACAATACCCCAGAGGGTGATGTTATGTATAAGCAGCTTGGTAAACCTGTTCAGGCGCTTACAGCTGACAGCCGTAAGGTTATCGAGGAGATGCTAGACCTGATCAAAACTAGATACCCTCAAACTTTTAGGGCTCTGTGTAATCAGTATACGGCGAGCGAACTAAATCGCAAGGTATACGAATTCAACATTGTATCTAGGTTCTGCAGATGTAATTTCGGCGAATATGACGCACATACTCCTGATATCGATGCAGATGGTTTCTTTCATTTTGAGGAGGTCAAGTGCCCGTTGCGTGGTGAATGTAGAATGGAGGGCGTTATCTGTAAGCCCAAATTAGACTCTAAACTTACAGATCGCGAGTTAGAGATAGCGGAGCTCATATCTAAGGGTCTGCGCGCTCAAGAAATCGCAGATCGTCTTTATATATCTATTAAAACCGTACAACGGCATAGGGAAAATATCAAGGCTAAGCTTCAGCTAAGGTCACTAGCACAGGTGGCGGCATATTACCTGGAGCATGTAAAAACTAAATAGCTTATGTCTAAGAAATGCGCAATTTGCAAAGAAGGCAGGGCTTGCATTAATGGCTTGTTCTGTCTCAAGTTAAAGAGATACGTCGAGTATATTAATAGACTAATATGTGATTATGAGTAATAGAAAATGGAACAAAAACGAAATTGCATACCTGGTTGAGAATTACGGAAGAATGAGTCTTGAGGATATGGCCATCCATCTCAATCGTACCGTCATGGCCGTGCGGTTGTACGCTCTTCGGCATAGGCTAGACGACAAACACCAGGTTGTTAAAGAAAATCGCCTGAAGAAGTTGCTTGAGTATCGCTTTCGTCACCTTGAGGATTTTCATCCTAGTAAGTTCTTCTTTAAGGAGACTGGTATTAATCAGGTAAGATACTGGGATATCTTCTTCGGACGTAAGGCTATAAAACCAGAAGAGTATAAAGCTGTAGCCGAATACTTCAATATTACGATATCTGAAGCATTCGACTCTCTTCAGCTCAATCTGTTCGACTAATAAAAAATAAGAAATATGAAAATCAACTCAGACTTCATTAGCGATGTCAAGAGTAAACTTGATATTGTTGATGTAATAGGCGCCTATATTAATCTTCAGAAGGCGGGCATTAACTACAAGGGTATCTGCCCGTTCCACAATGACAGCCATCCTTCGATGATGGTTAATAAGGCTAGACAGACGTACCATTGTTTCGTGTGTGGTGAGCATGGAGACGTTCTGGACTTTCTGCAGAAATACAACCAGATAACTTTTAACGAGGCATTGCGAATAGCCTGCAAGCTCGCTGATGTTGAGTTTCCGGAGCAGGAATCTACCCCGGAAGAAAATGCCGCATACAAATTGCTAGAGTCTCGCCGTATAGCCATTGCTGCTGCCGCAAAGTTCTACCAGGGCAATATCTCGCAAGCGGAGAGCTTCCTTAAAAAACGCGGTTACGATTATACAGATAAGGTGCTTGCAGAATATGGAGTTGGCTATGCTCCGAATGGTAATGTAGCGATGAAGTATCTCGTAGAGAATGGGTACAGTCTGCAGATATTGGAAGATGTTGGAGTCGTAGGCAAGTCTCAAGACGGGAGAAACTATGACTTCTTCAGAGACCGCGTGATGTTCCCGTTTTACGACGTGTCTGGAAGAGTTGTTGCGTTTTCCGGAAGAATTGTCACTCCGAATGATAAAGCTGGTAAGTATGTTAATACCGGGGAAACACCCATTTTCAGAAAAGGTCGGCATATTTTCGGCCTATTTCAAGCAAAAAGGGCGATAGCGAAAGAGGGTTTTGCTTATCTCGTAGAGGGGCAGTTCGATGTTATTACTCTACATAAATATGGAGTCGAGAACGTCATCGGTGGATCGGGAACGGCATTTACCGATGACCAGGTAAAACTCATTATGCGCTTTACCCAGTCTGTTGTAATGATCTACGATGCGGACAGCGCAGGGATTAAGGCTGCCGTCAAGAATAGTGAACTGTTATTGACGGCAGGAGCGAGCGTCAGGTGCATCCGCTTGCCGAAGGGATATGATCCAGACAGCTACGGCCAGCTCTGCAAGGATGGAGTAAAGCAGAAATTAATCGACGCGACTGAAACATTTCCGAAGGCGATGAAAAGAATGCTGGTTCCTCGCGGATGCAAGGACGAGGCTACAATCGCTTCAGCCATGAATACTATCGCTAATCTAGTAGCATGCGTGCAGGACGCCGGGCTGCGTCTTGAATATATGAAGAGCATGACTAAGGATTTCGGTACGAAGATGACTATACTGGAAGATAAAGTTCGGGATATCCGGCGTAATGTCGGGAATCTCAAGAAAGAGGATATGCAGCAGGGTATTTTTGGACTTGATGAGCTGAAGGATAACCTGAGAAATAACGAGCCTGCTATCGTAACATCTTCCATCGATACGTTCATGGAGTCTTACGGAGATAATCCGATTGTGTACGTAGCAGGCGTTCCGTCGGCTACCGATATTCAGAACCTCCGCCGAATCTGCTGCTATCTAGCCACAACTGAAGAAGGCTGCAGCATAGATACGACAACGGGCGACGATAGTAGTTACCTCTCCGCTCTGGCCGAGATGTTCAAGGCAGGAATCTCGCAGATAAGAGTCATGCACGAGGATAAAGTAGAATCCTTCATAGATTTTTATATACGTATACATGGCGATCTACTGTCCGGATTTCTAGGCGACAAGGTCCCGATCATTACCAGATGTATCGAACTGACCAGCTATGCGGAGGAAACCGTGATAACTGTCAACAAGAATCATTACTGCAGTAAATTAGGGCTATCCAAGGGGCAGTTCGATGAGATCCGTAAGCCATTCGTCAGCAAGCGCAAGAATGTCATGAAAGCGAATGCACTGAAGGATGACCTGTATGATGACGATTTCGATGGCGATGAGGTTCCGAGCTACGCAAGAGAAGGCGAGTACGCCCAGATGTTCCGCGAGTGCAAGTATTATCCTCGCCTGAATAAGCAGGGCATACCGGTATGCTACATGTTTCAGAACAAGAATGGACGAGGCTTCTCGCAGGTAGCCGATTTCTATATGGTTCCTCTTCTTCATATCTTTAACGAAGATTTCGAGCAGAACAAGCGAGTACTGAAGGTGAACCGACGTTATTTCGATAAGCCCTTGTATATTGAGGTTCTGTCGAGCTCCCTAAAGAAGATGAGTACTATCGAGGATGTTCTTATCAACTACGAAGGCGTGAACTTCACAGACGGAGAAGAATGGCAATGGAGGAGAATAAAGGAGTACATGAGTCGTCACTTCGTTCAATGCCGTGAGATACAGACTTATGGCAATCAGCAGTCTGAAGGAATGAGTCGAAAAACTGATGAGCAGTTCTTCGCCTTCGCTAACGGTATAGCGCACGAAGACGAAAACGGCAAATATGTGTTTGAGAAGGTTAATGAGCTGGGCGTGGTGACTCATAATCATATGAATTACTATCTCCCTGCATTTTCTACCATATACGCCGGATCCGGGAGACAATCTGATAAATACGAATTGATATCTCAGCTCGTGTATGAAGATATACCTGTTAACAAGCAGGTCTCATTCGAACAATGGGCATCGTTAATGAACAAGGTGTATAAAATTAATGATAATGGTAAATGGGCGATAGTTTTCGCTCTGATGTGCGCCTTCAGAAGTAATATCCACTGTCTGGATAGACTTTTCACGGCTCCATTTTTTATGGGACCAATGTCTTCTGGTAAGACTCAGATTGCGATATCTATCCGATCTCTGTTTATAAGTCCTACTATTCCGATATTCAACCTCAATACAGGCACTGATGCGGCCATGAGCACCATCATGGGTACATTCAGGGATGTTCCGGTCGTGCTCGATGAGTACAATAATAAAGATATCTCGGACACCAAGTTTCAAGCTCTGAAGGGTATAGTATACGACGGCGACGGTAAGCAGAAGCGTCGCGGAACCTCCGGAAGAGATATCGAAAACGATAAGGTATTTGCGCCTGTGGTTATCTGTGGCCAGGAGACCCCTCAGCGCGATGATAATGCTCTTATGAGCCGAGTCATCATCTGCGAGGTTCCGAAGCCTAAGAACAGAACACCGGAAGAGACGAAGCTGTTTGAGGAGTTGAAGAATATAGAGAAGAATGTAGGTCTATCCAACGTGTTGCTGAAGGTGTTGTCGCTTCGCCCTGCCGTGATGGATCACTTCAGAGCGCTCAAGCAGGAAGCCTACAGCGAACTGAAGAATGACGTAATCAATTCCGGTGAGATGGACCGACTGATGAAGACAGCTTCCTTGTTCCTGGGAATGGTTAAACTGGTGGAGCGATATTCGGATCTGAAACTTCCGTTTACATACGAGGAGTTCTTTGTCCTGGTACAGGAGAAGATTAAGTTCCAGTTATCTCTGATCCGAAGCACAGACAAGCTCGCTATGTTCTTCAATGCCGTCAACAACATGATCGATACAAAACAGGTACTTGTTGGTCGGGAAATGCTCATCGAGCAGCCTAAGAGCGTTACGGGTAAAGATTCGCACGGAGACAAGAAAACGTTCGCTTTCGAGCCTGGTGCGCATGTTCTGTTCCTCCGTCTCAGTAGTGTTTACTCCATCTATGACAGAAGTGGATACAACAGCGAGAATACGACATTATCTACCCTTGAGCAGAATCTTCGCTCACATCCATCATATGTTGGAACCGTACTATCTAGACGCTTCACTTGGGAGGAGACCGTCGAGGTAGCAAAGCCTGATGACCAGGAAACGATGGTAAGAGTGCGTAAGGAGCGTTCTACATCTACAAGTGCAATTATCATCGACTATGACAAGTTCATGGAGATGTATAATATCGACTTCAGACGAGGAGAAATCCCCGCCGAGAGTGTCGCTCAGAGCACTCCAGAAGTGAATGGAGAGGCTAATACTGATATCAATACCCAACAGTACAAGCCTGGCAGTATACCATTTGACGAAACAGACGCCGGTAAGAATGGGGATAAACCGTTCTAATAAGAGTTGCAAAACTATCTTATATAAGGTGTAGATTACCCCAATTTACACGATACAAAGATACAAAAAATATTCGATAAAACCAAAGATTTTCCACATAAATTTGAGTTGAATTTTGCATATTTTTACCCACGCAAACCCGGGAGGGCGAGCGTGGGTATTTCTTTACATTTTTGTGTGTTCCAGATGCGAAAAATCCCCCGTACCCCCTAAAATTTCAAAAATAACCGAGAAAACGAAGTTTTGAAAATCATTTTCAGAAAAATGCCTTCCTACAATCCTACAATCCTACAAATGCATTTCTTTTCAAACTATTATTATTATCTATTTATCTTATTATCAGTATGTTATGTGTATTTTCGTGTTTTTGTGGCTTTGTAGGAAATGCTGTAGGATTGTAGGACGTTGTAGGAAATAGGAAATTTGCGCATTTGGGCGCTTTCGGAGATCTCATCCTACAGAATACCCCATTTTGTAGGATTGTAGGACGTGTAGGAAACGAAAAAATGAGTGTGTAAGACTAAAATATGTTTGATATAATTTGCGTAACTCGCTGAAATTTAGTATCTTTGCATTCGTAAGCCTGCAATTTGTAGGATTGTAGGACGGTAGGAAGCTAAAATAAGCAAAAACAATATGGAAAGAAAAAAACGTCTCTCGAAACGAACAGCGTCTGTTAGAATTGAGCCCTATTTGGCAGAGTATATTCAAAAAAAGCTAGAAATTGAGCCAGAAACGGGCGGAGTAAAAATACCATACACCACAGATCTCTATCATGTGGTGTGGAATTGTATGGCCAAGCCAGACTCTCATCATGACGTCATGCAAGACTGTAATCTCAAGATATATCTGCCTTCACGGCGCTCAAAGATGGATGGACATCCTGGTAAGGATCCGGCTTACTTCAATTATCTTTCCAGCAATGCCGCCAAAAAAATAGAAGAGCATATTCGACTTCTCTTCAATTTTGAGTTTCACCGGCTCATGATTGAGAATGAAGAGCTGGGCAGGCCGTTACGGAACCAGGATGTGGTAGACAATTTCATCAGGAGATACTCTCTGAGGTCTATATCGCCCGATGCGCTCCTGAAGAACTTTTATCGCTATCGCCAGCGGCTTTTTCCTAAAACACCCAGAAAATACCAAAAAAAACGGGGTATTTAATTATTTTTAATACATACTGAGTGCGAATTTTTGTCACTCAAAAATTAGCAATAATCACTCTAAAATTTAACGTTATGAAAGAGTTTTCCTGTCTTTTAATGATTTCCTCTCTCGGAGGCACAGAAAGAAGCATCGTTCTCAGCGCCGATCCGTTCACATTCGAACCTTCGATGACAGAAGAAAATGGAGGTGTATACTGGGATTGTAGTAAGACATTTATTGTCGATATAGCGGACGAGAGCATTTTTAACGAACTAAAGGCTCCTCGTAGTGCTATCGTCACGCTCGTAAGTGTTGGGCATTCTGGCGCACGTACGTATGATATAGGCACAGAAACAATACCGGCAAAGGTTCAGCTCGTCAGGCATCTGAACAAGGCAAAGCTTATCGTCAAGTGTAAAATGCTTGCGAATCCATTGTTTTAAGGTCTTTTATATACCTATTATATATATGTACCTTTGTGGAAAACTTAATTTAAGATGGATGAAATACAGACCCTTCTGCTTTCCACTCTACCTCTATGGATTACTGAGGATGCCTACCGTCAGCTGATGGTAGCTGCATTCCCATTGAATGGTACGGTGGTAAACTTCGAACAGAAAAAAGCCGAACAGGCGATGAGCATTCCCGAGATTCGGGAGTATCTCAAGACTCATACGTATTATCAGTACGAGACGCATGAAGCGCTGTTAGCGATATCTGCCAAGGTATCGCAGAGAGATGAAACGAAAAGTGTACAGCTCACGGATGAATACAATTCGCCATCTCTGGATGATGGTACAATCGCATATCATCGTGTATTCGGAGTTGTGACAGCAAACAGCTACTGGTATTTCTCTTCCAAACAGCTGGAACAGGATATTATTGCCGCTGAGAATAACCCGCAGATATCCGCCCATCTCCTTCATATCAATTCTCCAGGAGGAGAGGCATGGTACATGGATCGATTGAGCGAGACTCTGCGAAGCGCCAAGAAACCTATCATTGCCATCTACGAAGAATACTGCGCATCGGCAGCCTATTACATCGGCTGTCATGGTCAGAAACTTTACGCAACAACGAATCATGACTTCGTAGGATGCATCGGTACTATGTGTTCCTTTTGGAATTTTGAGCCATACTTCGAAAAGTTAGGACTGAAGAAAATTGTAGCGAAGGCTACCAATTCCAGCCGGAAGAATAAGATATTCGAGGATCTGAAGGATGGTAAGTCTGAAGATTATATCAAGAATGTACTTGATCCGATGAATGAACAGTTCCTGGCAGAAGTGAAATCTCAGCGTTCCAAACTGGCAGAACTGGATGATGACGCTCCGGTACTTCAGGGCGAGAGCCTGTATACCGCTCCAGCCGAAGAAGTCGGTCTCATCGACGGTAAGCGCACCTTGATGGAGGCGATTGCAGAGGTGGCAGAACTGGGAGAGGCCTATATGGGGACGCAGAGCCTTTACGGATTTAGCTAATATATTATTTTTGTTTGATCTAAGTTGTTTTAATATTTAAATGATTGATTTATGAATTTCAAAGCAAAGTTAAACAAAGTTCTCGAGAAACTTGGTTTCGTCAAGAAGTTCGAGAATAAGAGCCTTACCGCAGATGAGTATAAGGCTCTTTGCGAGGCGTATCAGAAAGAGTACCAGAGTACTCTCATGGATGACCTCGCTGCGGAGAATAGTGCAGCCGAGCAGGCTGAGCATCAGAAGCAGATCAATGAGCTCTATGCCATCGTATCTAAAGCTAACAAGTCAAAGGATGATGATCCTGACGATGATGAAGGTGACGAGGGCGATGACGATGATGATGCAGGAAAGAAGAACGAGAACAGACAGAATGTATCGTTCGAGAAACTCTCTACAGCTGTCAACACTCTCGCTGAGAATATGGAGAAGATGGCTAATAGCACAGCAGATGATAAACCTGCTGCTCATGTTACTGCTCCTTCTATTCCTATTAACGGTTTCGAAACTAACGCTAACTACCTTTTTGGTATCGAGCATTCTATGTTCGATATGAAAAAGCGCTGGAACCGCATTGTCGCTAATCCTGAGATAGCTTTAGCATCTACGCCAAACGAGGAGACAGACGGCAAGGCATTCCGTACCGAAGCGATGGCGTTCGCGAGATCACTCCAGGAACGCTACAAGTATCACCAGGTACGCAACGAGCTCGGTAACGTTAAAGCTCTCGCTTCCGGCCAGTTTGCTACCAATTACTCAGGCGTGGATAATGCAGGACTGGGTGACCAGTTCGTCATCCTTCGCCAGGATGCGCTTATTGCCCGAATCCTTGAGCTTCGTAATCTTACAGAGTTCTTCCCTGTTCGCTATGGTGTCCAGGATCGCGATATTCTCTTCAACGCATTCTTCGATGAGGTATCTCAGGGCTATCAGGAAGGTGAGATCTACAAGGGTGGCATGCAGCTCGAAAACGAGATGGGCTATGTTGATGACGCTATGATTAAGGTTAAGTTCGGCCCAATGAAGGAACTTGAGCGCAAGTATATCGCTTATCTCAACAAGGAAGGCTCTGATCCTATCAAGTGGTCTATGGTTGAATTCTGTCTCCTCAACCTCTTAAAGAAGGCTCAGGACGAGCAGAACCAGCGTCGTATGCGTGGTATTTATGTTAAGCCAGAGGCAGGACAGGCATCAAGCTACCTCAATGCTGGTACAGGTATCTGGTACACCTTGCTTCGTTACATCCATGACTACAGCATTAAGCCATTTGCTAATAAGAGCTACAATACTTATACTTCAGCTAATATGCTGGATGCGGTTAAGGAGTTCATTACCGACGTTAAGACTCACCTTTCTGAGGGCATGACCATCGATAACCATGTTCTCTATCTCAACGAGAATCATATCGACTGGTGGCTTGCTAACTGCCGCGAGACTTATGGCAAGGATCAGGACTTTACCGGTCCTAACGGCTACAAGAACCGCGTTCCAGACTCTACTATTCAGATTAAGTGGCTCCCATACGAGGGCAAGTCTTGCTGGATGTTTATGGACGTTCCTGGCAATATTCAATTCGTAGAGAACCTTCCTGGCGAGATGTTCGCCGTGAAGATGGAGGAACAGATGGAGATGGTTCGTGCCTGGAGTACATGGAAAGAAGGTTGTGGCGCAGCCTTTACCGGTCGCAAGTTCGACAATAAGGCTGCAATGGATGCCAACGATTACGAATTCCAGCAGATCTTTACCAACCTCCCTGCAACTGTTATTGGTGCAGAGATCAACGGTGCAAACGGCTTCTGGCAGATTACAGATGCTGCTACTACAGCAACCGCTATCGAGGATATCACGAACGCGAAGGCTGGCGTAGCTTACTGCATCGAGATTGGTGAGGATGATACTAAACATCAGCTTACCATCGACAAGAGCGGCAAGTTTGCGAACATTACCGCAGCATGGAATCCTAGCCAGCCTGGCGACTACATCATGGTTATTCTCGGTAAGGACGAGAAGTTCCGTGAGCTCGAACGTCGCGTAGGTGGCAAGCGAACCATTAACAAGGCTGTTCAGCCTAATGTTCCTGGTGGCCGTTAGTCCTTATTATATATATTGTTAACTCGTAGGTGGGGTACGGCGTACCTCGCCTACATTTTCAGAAAAAATTATGAAGAAAAACAATATTCCAGTACGTTCTCGTACTTATAACCCTAACAAGGGTTATCATTATGCCCAGCATAAGGGCCGTCTTCTCTTCATGACGCTCATTATGCTGCTCGGCATCGTTTCACTTCTGCAGATGTTAGCTGATCCCTCATCTACCTTCGGTGTAGGTGGCACAGGAGTCTCTATGGCTTCGTTCGTTGCGCTGACATCTATTGATGATGTGACAGACCGAGATACCCATGGTTCTGCAATCGCTTACCAGGTAGTATTGGTCCCTACGACTTTAATTGATTTATCGAAGGCCTTCCCTCAGCCAGATAAAGACCGCAAAGTCAAGGCAATGCCGTTTAAGACGGCTGCCGCCGACACCCTGAAGGCTTATCTCTTCGATGCACACGATATTCCTACATTTACGGCTACGACAGAGAAGGGAGATATTACGACATCCGGCGAGAATAACCTGGTAATCATCATGGGTGGCACTCGCGTGGATCTCTATAACTTCATTGAGCAGTATGCTGGCGGTAAGTTTATTATTCTCTATAAGCATGTAAAGGATACCCAATGGTATATCGTCGGCGAACCTGAGCGCCCTATGATTCTCAATAATACAGAGACTAAGGACGATAAGGACGGCCGATACACCACCTTCACATTTAAGCGCACATCCGTTGACCTCCCTTGTCTGTATGCCGAAGATCCTCTCGGCGTGACAGCTACTGAGGCTACCGGGCATTCAGATACGTCTGCTAGCACGAGACAGGCAACTGCTTCAGGTTCTTCAACCGGTAAGACGGCAGTTTCTTAATGTTTTCATTTTATTTAATTATTAGTTAATTTTAAAGGTGTGTCGCCACAAGAGGTGGCGCACCTTTTATAATATATATAAGGTATGATTAGTAGAAGAGAAAAATTACAATTATTCAACAAGCTTCGAGGTACTGTTCACGCTGAAGCCGACCTTGCTCTCCTGGAGGATGCGAACCCTCGCCATCCTAAACTTACTCGTTTTGCCCGTGACCCGAAACGGTATGCAGACGAAATACTCTACGCTCTTCTGGATGAGTGCGACGAGAGAGATATCGTAGGTCATCGAATCTATTTCGAGAAGCTGAATGAAAATATTGACGATACCTCAGCCGATGATGAGCAGGGACCAGAAGGCGGTTCAAGTAATACTTCAACAGGAGAAGAGCAGGGACCAACAGATGGTTCAAGTAATACTTCAGCTGGAGAAGAACAAATACCTGATGATGGTTCAAGTAATACTTCAGCTGGAGAAGAACAGATACCAGCAGATGGTTCAAGTAATACTTCAACAGAAGAAGAGACTCCTGAAGGTGAAAAACAACAGGAATCAGAACAGCCTGATGCTGCCGACCCTGGTTCAGACTCAAAAAAAAAGTAGTTCAAAAGGAAGAGGAATATCCTAATATTGACTGGGACAACCTCTATAACGAGGACGTGCAGATGGCAACTGTTATTTATAACGACCGCATCAATACCTGGCGCAAGATGAAGAAACTCGACGAGCTTCTGGATAAGAAACCAAAGGCGAACGATGTGGCTGCCATGGCAGAACTCCGCATCCGCAACCTTCAGGCATTCGAGGAGCTGAAGGCGTACAACGATACCGGCAAGTTCCTGTATAAGCATCCATTATTGAGGGGCAAGTCCGAATTCGATGAACTCGTGAAGCTCTTTAAGAAGGATCCTGCCGAGTTTCTTCATAAGCATAAGAACGTGCTCGACAATATCAAGCGCTATAAGAGTTATATTAAAAGAGACGACCGCAAGGATAAACGTGCCAGCGACCGTGAGAACCTCCAGCGCCATCAGGAACGTGAACGTATGTTCAAGATGGTGATGGAGCAGTATAGTGACAAATCAGATAAATCAGGTAAACCAGATGGACAAGAAGGATAAGACGGAACTACGAAAGGTTGTAGAAACCTGCGTTTTAATGGCCCAGAGACTGGAATGTGTGCTCGAACAGTCTCAGCTCAAGGCAGACAAGGAGATAGCTGAGATGGCATCCAATGGAGACCTCGATGCCGTCAAGCTTCTGAATGAGCGTATGCAGGACCGGGAGGAACTTAAACTGAGAAAGGAGTTGTTCGGCGTATGAAAAGCGAGATAGAGAAACTGGAAAGCGTACACCCCGACCTTATCACCACCTTCCTGACCACAGGCGACGGTGAAGGTATCCCGGATGATGTGCAGATTTTCCTGAAGCAACTGCAATGGGCTGCCGAAATCTACGAGTACGAGCGCAACATTACCCGTGGAGCCCGCCAGCTCAAGCAGCGCATTGCCGCGCAGCAGAAGATTACCCTCGATGTGCGTACCTGCATGACCCGCATCAACCAGGCGATATCTTACTTCAATGTGGATTGTAACGTAAGCATCAAGGTCTGGGAGAATGATTTTGCCAATAAGTACGAAGACCTCGCCAAGCTCTGTTGTGCCAAACGTGACTACAAGATGCAGAAGGCCTGTATGGATCAAGCCCTGGAATGCCGCAGACGTGCGTCCGAACAGGCAGAGGCAGACAGGGATCTCGGAGTTGTGTTCCTCATTACTCCAGAGGTTACCCCGGAAGAATTAGGTTTTCAGAAAAAGAACCTCAAGAAAATTGCCGGCAAGTACAACCGCGGTTTTTATATATCTCTCATCGATGGTTTACCTATCGAGAGTTCAGAAAAGAAACGATTGCTTCGTGATGCTGATATTCAGGAAGCGGAAATAGTGGAGGATCTAAGTGATGAGCCAACTGATTTTGAATGATAATACCCTCGGTGAATTCGAGCATTACTACATGAACAACATGCAGCTGCTTGCCAACATCATCGACCCCAACATGCTTTTTGCCGAGGTTGCCCGTGCCGGAGGTAAGACCGAAGGTGTGACGGGTCCTCGCCTGATACGAGTTGCCAACGATATGCCGGGAGAGTTATCTTTCCTGGTGCACAAGACGTATGTGGCGCTGATGACCAACGTCTGGCCTAACATCCAGGCATACTTCTCCCGTCAGGTAGTAGTGAACGGGCAGCAGAGATCCATGCTGGAATATGGTATTGATTACGTAGTAGGAGAGAGCACTCTGCCATCTCACTTCCGGAAACCCCGATATCCGATAGCCTACGCTAAGCATAGCGTGATATTCCGTAATGGCGCCCACCTTCAGCTCGTATCAAGCGACCAGCCGGAATCCGTTGCCGGCAGAAATGCCGTGCACGCCTTCGTGGAGGAGATGAAGCACAACAGCGGAGAGAAGCTCAAGACCCGCCTGTTCCCGTCTTTACGTGGAGGTCCAGCCAATGTACGGTGTTCAGCTTATTACGAGGGAGTTACGGGTGTGAGTGATACGGCTCGTGTCGACCTCGGCGAAGATGACTGGTTTGAGGATTATGAAAAGAAGGTGAACCCGAAACTTATCGAGGAGATTGCAACCGTTGCCCTGGAAGTTAACAGAAGTCTCTACCGCCTGTTCGTACTCAAGCAGCAGGAACGAGACTCGAAAGACCCTGTTCTTCTGGAGAAGATGCGCCTTGAGTCTGTTAAGCTCAATGCCTTCGTGGCAAGATGGAAACCTCGTCTGGCAGATATGAGGCGTAATGCCATCTACTATATCCGTGCATCCTCTTTCTGCAATAAGGATATCCTGGGACCGAAGTTCTTCAAGACTCAGTTGGACACTCTTGATACGGACGAGTTCCTCACGGCTATCTGCGCCATCCGCCACAAGGAGGTAACCAATAAGTTCTTTATCAACTACGACCACGCAAAGCATCAGTTCAAGGATAGCTATAAGTATGAGTCCATTCTTCGCCTGAATCTGAAGGATAGGTTTATCCTTACGGCAGAGTATCTTCTACATTACGACCCCAATGAACCGCTCTACATGGGATATGACCCTGGCAACTTCCAGTCGCTCATCGTTGCCCAGAAGAAAGATTACGGTAGGCGGCTCGACATCATCAAGGAGTTCTTTGCCTTCCTACCCAAGGATTACAACGACCTCGTGACAGAGGTGCACCAGTTCTTCGGATCTGCGGCCGTAAATAAGACCATCTATCTCTATCCTGACCGTGCCGGCAATAAGCGCAGGGAGGAACGGGAAGAGATAACTACCGACTCACTCAATCTGAAGGCTGCCCTGGAGTCGTATGGCTTCATGGTGATACTCTATAACGAAGATGCGCCAACGATATACCATTGGCAGCAGTTTAAACTCTGCCAGATGCTCTTCGGTGAACGCAGTCCGCTCCTGCCTATCATCCGTATCGACGAGAATGAGTGCAAGAACCTCTGCTCTGCCATCATGATATCCCCTCTGAAGAAAACAGACGGAAAGATAGAACTTGACAAGAGTTCCGAGAAGAAGCAGCAGCTCAAGAACCAGGCAGGACTCACTACGCAGCTTCCTTCAGCCATGATTTACCTGCTTTACGGTCTTTATTCTGATGCCGTGAAGGCGGAATTAAGCACATATCCTACCGATTTACCGGACAATTTCGAGATATAAACGCAGGATAATGCTGCATTTCAGCAGTAATAATTTTCACGGGCATATCAATAATTTACGGAAAATGAAAGGGTATAAATGCTAAAATGCTGATAATCAGCCCAAGCGGACCGGCTGGGAGAAAAACTCCCAAAAACACCTCACCCAAACGTGCACGCACCGCTGGGAAGGGAAAGAGAGGTGCAGGCCTTACGTTTCTCGGAAATATGACGGGGAACAGGTGCAGCCGGTCTTTTGCAGGGCGATAATTTTTCACTATCTTCGCATCATTATGAGCAAGACAAGTAAGAACATCATCATGGATGGAGTCACGGCGCTCCAGTGGGCCAGAGAGATCAGTAAGCTGCCCGATGGGGAGTTTACCTTGGTTTTCTTTCCTTACTCCAGGGCGAGAGGTGAGGCGAGCGCAAAGCTTCAGGTGCGCCGGCATTGCAAGTATCGAACTCAGTTGCCGAAGGAGCGGTTCGCCATCGATGGAGAGAACTACCTTCTCTATACAGACGAAGATGGAGATCCAAAGATGTGCTATCGCATCCTCATCAGGTACATGGGCTTTCCTCAAGATGGATACAAACTTCACAAAATAAATTGGTTATAATTGGTTATGAAAGAATACGAAATTGATATGTATGGCAACGCCGGCATCTACCTTGCCGATGGCAATACCTTCACCTTCCAGTTAGGTGAAGGCGACTCCATCTTTGGTGCAGACCAGCTCTTCCAGTCGCCACTCCTTGAGTCTCCATTCGGTGGTACGCTCTGGATGCAGCAGCACCACTATCTGGGCATACAGGGATATCAGGTGTTGATGCGTGGCTACAACAACCAGCAATGCGACGAAGTGACCAAGGAGATTAAGGAGAACCGACTGCTCCCTCGTCTCTATTCCAAAGAGATCAAGATGCTCTATGGTCACGGACTCGCCGTATACAAACAGACTATTGAAGACGGCAAGCTGGTACGCAAGTACGAGGAGCAGCCTGAAGTAATGGAATGGCTCGACTCCTGGAGTTCCCGCGGCATCCCTTCAGTCGAGGAGTTCTGCAAGACCTGTATCAAAAACTTCTATTACTTTGGCGATTTCTTTGTTAAGTGGCGCTTCACTAGAGGCAAGATGATAGGTATGGGTAAGCCGGTGGCTGCGCTTGAGGCAATGGAGAACCGTTACTGCAGGTTAGCAACTACCCGCCAGGATGTTGCTTCAGAATTGATTTCGTACGGAGACTTCAAACAGATTGTAGTAGGACGATTCTCCTATGGCTTATCGAGTTACTCGGTTTATCCTAAGTTCAGCTTTAACGAAGTTGACAACTACCGGTATGCTGCGATCTCTCATCACAGAGAGAAATCAGTAGACGAATTCTATGGCGCCAACGAGACGCATCAGGGAGCTCGCCCGTACATCCAAGGTAGTAACAAGACAGCCAGATACATTAACAGTTTTCTGAAAAACTCACTTGCTGCAAAGGTGCATGTCATTATACCCAATGCCTGGATCCAGAGCAAGCGCACCCAGATGACAAAGCTCTGCGAGGAGAACAAGCGACGCAAGGCGAAGGGCATGGAACTGCTGAAGTATAACGGCATCGATATCGGTACAGACTTCAAGGAGTCGTGCATGGTCCGGTATGTTCGTGACGAGGTACGCAAGTTCAGTTCCTATCTGTCAGGCGCAGATAACCAGGGCAAAGGTTTCTCTTCCATCTCCTTCATGGATGCTCAGGGTCACGAGCAGTCGTGGAAGGTGGAGACCATCGACCTCAAGTACAAGGAATATATCGAGGCGCTCATCTCCTACGACAAGCGTACCGAGCAAGCCCTGCTGTCTTCGGTAGGTCTCGATGCAGCCATATCTGCAGTAGATAAGGATGGCGTCATCTCGAAGAGTGGAAGTGATACCTATTATAATTATCTCATCTACATCATGTCGCTCACCTCAGAGGACGAAGTCTGCGCAGAACCGCTCAACTGGGCGTTGCGCATGAACTTCCCGGAACTCTACAAGCAGGGCTGCAGACTAGGGTTCTACCGTGAGGTTCCGCAGAGACAGGAAGATATAACACCATCCCAACGACTTAACCAACAGCAGGCATGAACAAGAAATTTCAACTCAATAATCTCTTCACCAGTTATGCGCAGTTCTGCAACTGCGCACCTGGTGCAGATACAAGCGCCGACTTCGACAGCCTTCAGGGTTCTGCCGTAGCTGCGCGCAAACGTATTGTTGCCATCATCGGCAACAATACGTTTTCCGATATTGTCGGTATCGAGGAAGAAGAGAGTGGCATCAAGGATTTTCTCCGTGCTGCCATGGCGAACCTTACGCTAGCTACTCAGATTATCTTCGATGCCGTGAACCGCAGAAAGAATGATATCAATCTCTACAAGTACGAAATGGAAGGCATGAAGCGCTCCTATATGGAGAACTACTTTAATGCGATGGATTCGCTGATTTCCGAACTTACTGAAGAGATAAGTTCCGACGATCCTTCCGATATCCGTCTTGCCATGGAAGACTGGCGCAAGACAAATTACTACAAGATGCTCAGTAAGCTGAAGGTAGATACTGCCGATGAATTCGATGAAATTTATCCTATCGACCTCTCGTATCTCTTCTTCTTCCGCTGTGTTCCTCTCCAGAAGGAAGTGCTCGATGAAAGCATAGGCGCCTACTTCGACCGGCTCGAACAGGGAGGAGAAGACCAGACGTTTGCTGAGTTTGCCCAGAAGGCGCTGCCTATGCTCAAGCGTGCCCTGGTAAAGAAGACCGTGGCGAAGGCTCTCAGACGTTTTGACATTCTGGAGTTCCCTGCCACCATCCGCAACCTCTTCGATGACAATACCGCCACCCGCTCAGGCAGCGACGAAGCAAGCCGTGCGCTGCAGCTCGCCACACAGCTAGATGGAGAGGTGGAAGATCTGCTGCATAATGTGGATATGCTCCTCGATGCTCAGGAAGGAAACGATTTTCTTTCCTTCTCTGCCGAGAACCGTCCGGACGACAATATGTATTTAATGCCATAAGCTTATGAAAAAGACGATAACCGTAAGAGCAAACGGAAGAGATTATGAAATTCCGAACTCGTGGGAACTACTCACTTCTGACCAATATCTGAAGCTGGTGGAACTGCTTTCTCTTATGGAGAGTGGGCAGTTTTCCCCAGGTGCTGTGAAATGTCTGTTTCTCTGCTACATGAAGGGATGGAACCTGAACAAGATTAAGCGTGATGAGCGAACCCTTGAGAACTTCATGTCTATAGCCAGTCAGCTCTCGTTCATCTTCCAGGAGAAAGATGATAAGTTCGTGCTCGATCTCTGTTTCTGCCGGCAGCAGTTGCCGATTATCTTTATCGACAAGAAAGCCTATTATGGCTACGAGGTCAATACAGACTTCAAGTCGCTCACCTGTTCTCTCACGGCCCTTCAGTATATCGAGGCGCGCCAGCTGCTCGATATGGGCGAGGAAAGTCTTCCTCTGCTGGCTGCGATACTCTACTTCGACAAGGGAGTATATTCCTCGGAAGAGGCGCAGAAACTCGCTCTGAAGTTCAAGAAACTGCCTGTCAACACACTCCGGGCGATAGCCTTGAACTTTACTGCAGTAAATAATTTCCTCTTCTCGAAGACTGAATTCTCCCTGCTCACCAAGTTTATCCCCAAGGAGGGCAGCAGCATTACTACCGATGCAACCGATGCGCTCTACGATCTCTCCAAGGATGGATTGGGTAATGCCCGTCAGGTAGAACAGCTGAACGTGCTTACCTATCTCCGCATTCTCAGGAAGAAGACCATCGAGGGAGTAAAGAGTCTGAAGGCTACCGGTATGGAGTTGGCCAAGATAGCAGATGAGGTAGGATTACCTCTGGAGATAGTTAAAAAGATTATATAACCAAGGCGGGGAAACACTCTCTGCGACAAAATTATAAAAGCCTATGTTATTGGATTTATTCGAATATTTTGCCAAGTTTCCTGCTACTGCAGGAGTTGTGAAGGGTATTGCAAACAAGGGCGAGAGCAGAATGGAAGAATATGCTACCGTGCTCAAGGTAATCAAGGAGATGCCCGAGAAAGAACTGGTTCCGGAGATAGAAAACTACGTTTACGGCCAGTCGTTCGACGAACTGAAGCAACGCATCGATAAGCTTACCGGTTCCTTCCTGTTCGTAGATTACGGAGAAGTGGATATGCAGAGCGATGGGCGCCGGAGTTTCCAATGTACCCAGCGTATAGCCGTAACTGTAGCGATGAAGTTATCTGCTCATGCCGATATGCTCGAACGGGTAATAGCCAACGACCGCACCCTTCAGATGCTTTCGAAGGTCCATGCCCGTATCTTGGCAGATGTGGAGACAGAAGGTCTCTACTGGATGGACCGGGAGAGTATTACTACCTGCGAGATCATTCCGTTCGTATCTGCAGAACTCCAGAGCTACGGCTGGACCCTCATGCTATCTGCCACAGGTGCAGATATCCTGGATGTTCACCGGCTGTCGCGCCAGATGATGCGCTAGCGTCCTTTGCGGTTCCGGAATATTTGTATAATTTTGCAATGTCTAAAAAACATAAGGCCGAAATGTTATGAAACAATATAAACGAAATATACCGATGATAGCAATCACCTCGCTCCCTCTGACGGCTGTGTCGGAAGGATTCCAGTATGTGTATCAGGACTGGGAGTTCGCCAAGTGGATAGCGATAGCCGTCTCTATCGATACCTTCCTGGGTGTGTGGAAACATCTTATCCACAAGGATGCGTCTAGCGAATCCTTCTTCTCCAGGTTCACGAAGAAAATTGTAATCTACATCTTCCTGATGATCCTGAGTAATTTTGCAAGTCATGCCACAGTAGAGGGCTCTACTGTTGGCCCGATGCAATGGATAGGAACCTATATCTGCGTGTTTATGATGGTACGCGAGGTGTTCTCTATTATCGAGAACATACAGGCTATATATCCGATATTCCCGAAGAACTTTGTGAAGCGCATGAAGGACTTCAACGACAAGGGAGATTACATCGGCGGCGGGCCTATCAACTTTTCGGAAAAAGATGCGCCCGATGATGCATCATAGGTATACATTATTATAATATATTTAAAGGTATGGCAAGTAAAGTTCAATTAGCCTTCGCCCGTCAGGTGTATGCTGCGGCCGTGGAGGCAAAAACGGAAATAGACCCCGCCTTCGTTACTGCCCAGGCGATGCTTGAGACAGGATGGGGCTCCAGGGTTATCGGTAAGGCTAACCTCTTCGGTATTACCAAGGGCAGCCAATGGGACGGAGATATCGTCATGGTGAAGACTCATGAGTACTTCAAGACTCCTAACCAGAAGTTCAAGGAGCCAGACCGCATCGTCTCCGTGTGTAAGGTTGCCGGCAAAAATCTCTGGTATTATACCGTGATGCGTGCCTTCAAGGATTTCGACTCTGTAGGCGACTGTCTGAAGGAACATGAACGTCTCTTCCAGAAGTCGGGTTATAAGGATGCCTGGCCATGCCGTAAGGATCCGTTCAAGTTTGCCCAGAAGATATGCGACGGGGTAGGGTGCAAGTACGCTACAGATCCTACGTACCTCACCACCATTACCTCGATTATCAAGACGATCCAACGGAAGTGTGTATAAGTTTTAAGTGTTTTGTTGTTATTTGTTGTAAGTTGTGAATAGGTTTATAGGTTTTATTAAGGTTATTTTTCTAGTGTTGATTCCGCTCGCCCTGGTTGTGGTATTCAAGGAGTGTCACGACCTCAGGGGCGAAGCGGAGCGCACGAAAGAGAATCAGGATATTCTCCTTCACAACGGTAAGGTAGAGATAGGACGCACGCAGTCAGGCAGGCCAAGAGCTTCCGTGTCAGCCATCACGTTGAAGACGTCTGACCTGAAACGCAGTCCGGATTCTCTCCTTGCCGTTAACAGGAAGGAACTCAAGATAAAGAACAGCCGGATCATGGCGGCAGCTACAACCTCTACCACCACCAGGGTAGACGTGAAGGCAGCCATCCGGCCGGTTCCTCACGATACATGCAGTCGAAGTCTTTCCGGTCTTTACCGACCGCCCGACGTCTCGCAGGTTTCCTGGAGCGATCCATGGATAACCCTGCGGGGCGATATCGAGGGCGACAGCATGCTGGTGCATATCGAGAGTCGCGATACCCTCCAGATGATTGTTCATCGTGTGCCGAAGAAGTTCCTCTTCTTCCGCTATGGAACCAAGGGTGTGCGCCTGTCGGTGGTAGGCCAGAACCCGCACTCCCAGCTCTCTTATCCCAGGATTATCATGTTTAAGAAATAGTTTAAGTGTTTATCGATTTTAGTTAGGCTGAATTTTATATTAGATGCATCTTTTTTATACTCATGATTATTAGTTACAGTTATGATCTTCTAAACATTGCACAAGCGTGTGTTCTAATTCTCATAAAGAAATCTATCGTTCTTGTTTAATAGTACGGTATTTCAAGTTTACAAAGTTATCAAAAAGCCCCGGTGCGAGATGCATCGGGGCTTTTTCTTGCTGTTTTCTGAAAATAATCAGCAAAATGTTTGATGGTTTCAAAGAAAAATGCTATCTTTGCAGGCGGAATGAAGAAATAAACGATAGCTATTCGTAGGCAGGGCATGGCTTGCGTGTGGCAACAGTTATAAGATGCAATTCGCTAACATGTGGCTCGTGCTGAAGGAATGCCCTCCGGATGCACGGGCCCTTTTTTATGATTATGAAACCAAACTACGATGAGGATGGTTGGCCAGAGGATCCGAACAGTTATCCGGATACATCAAGTCACGGGGAGAACCCCGAGAGAAGATAAGGCCAGCATGATGACCGTAGTCGTTGCACTCACTATTACCGAGGCGATGATTGCGGTCATCGCTCGTTTTACGTGGCGGTTTCTTCTGTTAAGGCAGGCACGGTTATGCTCTGTGGCGTTATGAGTACGTCTGATGGATGATATCACGAGATGATGCAGGTATTCATCGTTTGCCTTATCATCATCCTGCAAGCCTTTGTTCATGGCCACGTCTACCAGGTCGTCTCTCAACATCGTGGCTGCATCATCTCCCAGCGCCATGAAGTCGTGTACCCACATCACCTTGCAGAACAGGATGAGCAGCGCCACTCCGGTTCCTACCCATAAAGGGAGAGTGATTGTTATCAGCATCATGGTCATCTGTTCCGTGGCAAGGAAAGCCGTGAGTGCCATGAATACCGTCATGATGAAACCTGCCAGCGTATAGTTGCGGTCGGTTGACTTGCGGTACTGCTCCAGGATGCTGCTGGCTCTCTGGTCTGCCCGTTCCAGCGCATATCTGGCAAGCTCCATGCTGGCAAAGGAGGCTGCCTTGTTACTTATTATCTTTTCCATACCTTATATATATTAATAGGTGAAACATTTCTTTTCTGCAAAGATACACTTTTTCCCGCTCATTTTCTACCTTTTCACATACAGAAACCTTAAACATAGTTAATACTACGATTTTTCGTATAAAATATTTGGCTACTACGAAAAATAGTAGTATCTTTGCTGTGTCAACAAACCCCTCCCTTCGGGGGGCATTAAAAAGCATAAGATTATGGAAATAACAATGAAGCAGGCTAAGGACAGCACAGTAAAGCAGCGCATACAGGATATCCAGATGATGGTATCATGGCGCGAGATAGCACACGCCTATTTCGGAAAATCAGCATCATGGCTTTATCACAAGCTCGATGGTATTGACGGAAATGGCGGTGTAGGCGGTTTCACCGAAGAGGAGAAGGTTATGCTCCGTGGAGCACTTTGCGATGTTTCCAATCGCTTGCGTGCGGCTGCGGACAGGATATAATGAGGCTGGGGTCATCGTTCCCCATAAGACAGAAGTCGCCATAGCCTTGTGGCGCATTGCAGTTAGCATAGCTAACATGTTCAATAACTCAACTCAGCCCCGATGCAGCAGCGCATCGGGGCTTTTTCCGTGCCAAAATGTTAAAAACGAGTTAAACATAAAAGAAAGTTTATGTTTTGTTTGATTATTAAAAGAATTTTATGTATCTTTGCATCGTGAATAGATAACTAGATGTTTAACAATTAAATTTTAAGCGTATGACACAAAAAGAGTTAGAGCAAGAAATTAAAAGAAAGGAAGACGAAATCAAGGCTCTTCTCGAACTGAAAGACTTGGTCTTCGATTATGAGAGACAGATTGATTTGAGACTCGCAGACCTTTCTAAGCTTTACAAGCAGAGAAAAAACTAAAAAGTCCTCCCCTTAGGGGGAGGTTCTTTAAACAATATAAATATAAGAATATGGAGAATATTAAAGAATTAATGGCAGAGTATATGGCATTGGCTAGCAAGCAGGATGCCAAGAGCAAAGAGCGCAGAGACGAGATTCATCGCTATCTCAGCGCAAATGCTACAGAGGAGGATAAGAAATATATTAGTGAGGTGGTTGTCGATAGAGTCGCAAACCTGAAGCTGGAGGTGGCCACTTTGCGTGAGCAGCTTGCAGAGGCAGATTACAAATTGCTTCCACTTCGATACATCGCACAGAAATATTTCGGCAAAAGCGCTGCATGGCTCTCTCAGCGTCTCAATGGCTCAGAGGTTCGTGGTCATGTTTATACGCTCAATTCCGAGCAGAAAGATATTTTCAATCGTGCCGTCCAGGAGATTGGACAACGCATTAGCTCTTTGCAGTTAGCATAGGGTTATCTATTCACACAATCACCCCCGACACGGTTCCGTGCCGGGGGCATCTTCTAAACAAAAAGAATTAAAGGAGATTTAGATGCTGGTATGTTGATAGATAGACCAGTTCTACAGTATGTTTGAACGATGCGCAACCAAAAGTTGGTTGTGTTTTCATAAAGTAACTAAATGAACTCTTGAGCCCCTGGTGCGTGACGCATCGGGGCTTTTCATTCTCATTTTCAAGTTTTTTGTGTTAAATACCCGCTTTCGTTTGTTCTGTTCAGAAAATAATAGTATATTTGCACCGTGAGAATTAGTAACAGAACGCGGACACTCAAAAATAAGGAAGATATGAGAATACTTAATAATTTACTGGAAGGGTTGATCAGCTTGGGAAGACTGGGCGGAGACAACAGCCTGTTCAACGATTATCTGAAGGGCGATAATGCTTCAGATCTGAGAAAGGACTGGGAGGCCATCGGTAATGATATGAGAAAGGTTATGAACTTAAAGCAGAAGTCGGCTTATGTCAGATAAGAAAGAATGTAGCGGAGAGATGATTCCTGCCAATATCAACGATATCCTGGAGGAACTTCCGGAAGACAAGCGGAAGGTGATTGTTTCTACGATGCTCGCCATTGAGGAGCGGTCGTACAGCGGACCTCTTCCTTCGCCCGAAGATTTCAAGGCATACGAGCAGACGCTGAAGGGTTCCACCGACCGCATCATGTCGATGACCGAGAAGCAGGTAGATCATCGCATCGATATGGAGAAGACCATTGTGAAGAAGAAGTTTTTCCAGAGCACGCTGGGGCAGGTTCTTGCCACCATACTCATCCTCTTCTTCGGTTTTATATCCTATAGCCTTGCCATGAATGGCCATGATACCGTGGCCGGCATTATAGGCGTAACCACCGTAATAGGTCTTGCTGTGGTATTCGTATTGAATAAGATTCCGCCGATTTATCAGAAAGGCGAACAATAACATATCAGCCCCGGTGCAGCAATGCATCGGGGCTTTTTCATTCCCCAAATCACCCCGATTTTATGCTCTACAGCATATTTAAGTGTTAATTATTCTCATCGTGAGAAAATTTTCCGATTTTTATTTGGCGGTTCCGGATTTTCTTCTTACCTTTGCCAACGCTAATAAGAAGATTGTAATCAATCCGGCTGGGTGACCGTTATCGCCTATGGCTTCTAGCCGCAGGCTTTTTTTATGCCTAATCGGGAAAAATATTTTTCCTAACTGGGAAAATATATTTTCCTAACTGGAGAAATTATTCTCGCAATAAATGGCGGCTGCATGAACCGTAAGAATTGAAATATCCATCCGGATGAGTCATCTTCTTATTAGCAACGGGGAATGCAGCCGCCACCCTTTTTGTACAATCGGCTGTTAATGCTAATAAGAAGATGCAATATGCAGAATTCTATTTTAATTAGTGATGCTCAGGTGCGCCCTGCAGGCATCAGCGTAAAGGAGGGCATCAAGGCCCTCAAGTGTGAAATCAGGAAGCTCGCCAAGACCAAGAGCGAGACCTTCTCCTACCTTTGCGAGGAGACGGTTACGTATGGCGAAGTAGCTATGACCATGGCAGGTTTCTTCGCCTTCATGGCAGTAGCTGTATTAGGTGGCTTTCTTATGGGAGGGGAGGTGATGTAGTTATGGCTAAGAAAATATCAACCAAGCAGCTCCTGGAGGCGTATAAGCAGTTTTATCCGGACGTCACCACAACCACGTGCAGCGTGTCGTCTGAGAAAGATTCCTTCAGCGCCAAGACTGCCTTCGACCTGGCTCTAAAGATAGGCAAGATGACTCATAGCTATCCGCTGTGGGTGCAGGTGGCCAAGAAGAAGATAGTCATCCTCAAGTCGAGAGAGTTCCTGGAGAACCTGGACAGGATGAAGAAGGGTACCAGGGTAAGATACTTCGACCCTCGCCATCCCGAATTCTGTTGTGAGGGAGTGGTAGCCAAGGACGGTGTCTTCTATTTTGGTGCGGCTCCTCAGATTTTCGTAGAGAGCGAAGAGTACGACGCAGATGGTAAAACCCCTGTTTTCGCAGTCTTCTGGCGCCCGGTAGGGGAAATGAGTGAAAAATAGCCAAACATCACTCATATGTTTGTCCTTTGACGTAAAGCAAGGATTTCGTATCTTTGCACCGAGAATTTTAACACAACAGAATTATGAGAACAATTAAGAACAAACATCGCAGGCGCACGCATCTGCTTTGTAGTGTAGTATTGAGAACGTCCTGGTTCCAGTACACCGGCCGTCAGATGGGTCCGCACAAGACTGAGACAATGTGCTGGCTCGACTACAACCGCAGAGGCAGAATCCGCTGCTACAACGACAGGAAAAATGACCGCGCCATCATCGTCTGGCTCGACGGCAGGTATTACTCAGCTCCTAATACGCGGGGCATATACCTGGAGAGAATCAGCATGAACATGGCAGAGTACAAACGATTAAATTCACATTAAAATGAGTAACGAAAAAGATATCAAGAACGGAGCAGCAGAAACTGCAGAAGAGAAAATGACAACTGAGATATTCCATGCTCAGCTAGTAAAGAACACCGAAGCTATTAATAAGGAACGCGAGGAGTATGAGCATAAGCGCGCAGAACTTCAGCAGGACCTTGACGATCAGAAAACCTTCTGTTCGGTCTCTAACCGTAAGCTTCAGACGGAAAAGCTGGAATACAAGATACATGTTAACCGGCAACAGGAGATGTTTGAGAAGACAGAGCGCAACATCCGCGAAACCCTCAGCCAGGCGAACAAGGAATTCAATGAGAAGTATGCTAAACTGAAAAGCGAGCATTCTCTGAAAAACCTGCAACTTCAGAACGAGCGTCACAAGATTTTCGAGGCTTACCGCAATTCGGGGGGGGCAAATCTTGCCGAAGACTCTCAGCAGATGTACCCGGAAGGATGGAGCCGGCCAAGGCCTAAAGATGGAGGAGTAGAATAATGGGACAGAAGAAAAAATATTCAGTTGGTATAGATAAAGTCTGCGAAGGTACCGATGCAGAACTTCATGGCGACCTGAAGTCATTCGGAACCGTCCAGAAGGTTACCAAAGAGCTAGGCGAGTGGCAGGAACAGAGCGATAAGCGAGCCTTCTTTCTGATAACCGCCGACGTGAATACGGATGGTGCTCTCAACCTGGCTGTCGGTGGTGGCGGCGATGATAAGATACTCGCTATCATGATGCATGGAGCCATGAATGCCAGCGAGGACCTGCAGAAGGCTCTGTACACGGCTTGCAAATTGCAGGATGAGATTGATATAGATAACAATAGTAACGAATAAATTTTAGCAGATTATGGAAAATCAGAATAAAAATGCTGCAGCTAAGGTTGCAGCCAACGTGGAGGAAGAAAGAAAGCACCCTATCTTTGAGGAGTGCGAAGTGATGGTTGCCGGCAAGCCGGCACGTGAACACATGCTCAGCATGAACGGCATGTACATCTCGGGCATTACCGATGAACAGCTCAAGGAGATGTTCGAGAAACTGGTCGAAGTGCTGTGGAACGAAAAAAGTAGTTTTCTAGTCTATCATGTAATAAAGTGACAAATAATTTAATTTAGTCAATTCTCTAACTAAGGATGGCTGCCCGTGAGGGTGGCCATTTTTTCTGGAGCATAAATTTGGTTTTTCAGAAAAAGTGGTGTATCTTTGCACCCGAGAATTAGTAACACATTAAAATATATAGATTATGTTAGATACTTTCTTTGGCTTCGTGCAGTTCGTGTCGTTCGTGATTGCGCTTGTTCTTGGACCGTTTGTTGTCGGCTCGAGGATGTTTGCAAAATGGCTTGTTTATCTGACTTTATGTACCATATTTACTCCTTTGTTTGGAATACTTATATACGTAAAGTTCTTCAGGTACTAGTCCTTTGCCATATACTCGCCTGTTATTATATTTGCATTGCTAATTAGTAATGTATAAAGAATATGGTAACAGACAGTCTTGTTAAAAAGAAATTTGTTCACGAGACTCTTCAGGAAGGTATCCTGAAGATATACTCCACACAGGAGAACGTGGTGCGCAGCAACTTCCAGCGCCGTACCGGAAGACTTCTCACCACGCTTTCCGCACACTCGTTCGACAGCCAGATTTCGGGCGAGAACCGCACCATCTTCGTGCGAATCCTTCCTTATCTCCGTTTCCTCGATATGCAATACCGCCAGCGCAACGACCGCATCAGCAAGTTCAAGCGCAGGAACCTTGCACTCTACAACCGTGTGGTATGGGGCGTGCTCTATCACGAGACGTTCCCTAAGCTCCGTTATGGCTTCACGGATGAGATACGCCAAGGCATCCGTCAGGAACTGGAAAAGTCACTCAACCCTCAAAAATCATAAGTTATGGCAAGTAAACATTTAACGGAAGACGAAATTCGCTACACCGTCGATGTGAAGGCGGCAGCAGCCCAAAAGGAAATATACCGGCTGGAGCAGCAGAGCAAGAAGCTGCGCTCCGAGAACAAGGCACGACTCAGCCAGATGATTCAGCTGGAGGCAGCTGGCAAGAAAGAGACTGATACCTACAAGAACCTCAAGAAGCAATATACCGAGACTGGTAAGGAAATTCGCAACCTTACCTCTCAGATAGGCGAGCAGACCAGTAAACTCAATGTGCTTGATATGACTATGAGTCAATTGAAGAAGCAGCAGAAAAGTTTGCAGAAGGAATTTGAAAACACCTCAAAAACGCTCAACCCAGAACTTTATGATATATTGGAGCAAAAGTTGCAAGAGGTAAGCAGTAGAATGGCTGAATTGAAACAGAACGCTAAAAGTTTTGGTGAACTTGCGGCTAGCGACCAAGCTAACGGAATGCTATATGGTAACATGATGACCAAGGCAGCAGAACTCTTTGGTAGTTACGCACAAGGTTTCAAAGATTCCGTCAAAGAACTTATTGATGGTGGCTTGGAGATGGCAGAAACCGCCGATGGTGTGACCAAGGCTTTCAAGGATATGGATCAGCCTGACCTCTTGGAGAATCTTCGCAAGGCAACCAAGAACACAGTCAACGATGTGCAGTTGATGACCGCAGCCGTGCAAGCCAAAGACTTCCGCATACCACTCGAAGACCTCGGTAAGTACTTGCAGTTTGCCCAACTGAAGGCACAACAGACAGGCCAGTCGGTTGACTACATGACCAACAGCATCGTGACTGGTTTGGGTCGCAAGTCCCCATTGATTCTTGACAACCTGGGAATATCCGCAGCCGAGATTTCAGAGAAGACCAAGGAGACGGGCGACTTCATGAAGGCTGTGGCAGAGATTGTAGATACCCAGCTTGCCGAGGCAGGAGAGACCTATATCAGCGCAGCCGACCGTGCCGCCCAGAAGACGGTAGAACTGCAGAACGCCCAGAAGGCTCTGGGTGACGAAATCCTCCCGCTCAAGGAACAATGGGATGATGCCTATGCAGATATGCAGCTGAACACCATCAGTCTCATTTCTTGGTGCGTGAAGCATCAGGGCGTGGTGAAGACGCTCGGCATCTTGCTCACAGCCTTCACGGTTGTAGCGATTGCCACCAGCAACGCCATCAAGACGAATATCGTTGTAACCAAGGGTGCTGCCGCAGCGCAGCAGGCATGGAACGTAATCTGTGCTACCGGAACCGGACTCATGAAACTGCTGCAGGCAGGTTTCCTCCTGCTTACAGGTAGGGTTACTCAGGCCAAGGCAGCATGGGTATCGATGAACGCCACCATGAAGGCAAGCGTTTTCGGCCTGATTGCTGCAGGAGTAGCTCTCCTCGCCATGAAGCTCTGGGATATGAAGAAGGCAACCGATGCGTCAACGCTGGCACAGAAGGCACTCAATAATGTCAGGGCAGAGGCACAGAAACAGGTGGTGGAGGAAAAACTGAAACTGGAGAACCTGATAAAGGTGGCGAAAGACGAGAAACTCTCCATGGACGAAAGATACAAGGCCGTGGACGCTCTCAACAAGATAGTTCCTCAATATAACGCTACCATCGACAAGACTACAAAGAAGTTCAGAGCATCGGATAAGGCTCTGAAGGCTTACATCAACAATCTTGTGAAACTCTATGAGGTACAGGGCGCTAAGAAGCAGATACAGAGTCTTGCTGAGCAGCGGGCCGAACTGGAGGTTAAACTTGCCGGCGCAAAGAAGAACCTTGCTGGCGCAAAATCAGCACAAGGTCAAGGTGTTTCTTATACCACATCCTGGGGCGCGGTAGGTAACACCCAGAGCGATGCCGTCGGTCACTTCCAGTCGCGGGTCAATTCGATATCGAATAGCATCAAACAACTCGATACGCAGATTCATACCATTACAGGCGCATTCGGAAAGGGTATCATGAATCAGACCTTGAAGGAGTCGTCAGAGCCGGAAGTTCCGGGCAGCGGCATCGGAGGTGGTGGCGGAAAAGGTGGTGGCGGTCATACCGGAACCGTAAATACTACTACCACCACCACGCAGCCTAATCCTGACGATATCGCATCGAAGAGATTTTCAGAAAACCGACAGACAGATATTGATGCAGCCAACCAGGACTATCAGCAGGACGTGAACAACTGGAACATGGCTCTCGCCCGGAAGCAGGTATCTCAAGAGAAGTACGATCTCGCCATGCAGGCTCTGAAGACTCAGCATACCGCCAACATCCTCGCCATCGAAACCTCGTATAGCGAGCAGTCGCAGAACATCGAAATCAAGGATGGCGCAAAGAAGAAATCACTCCAGGAGAAACAGCAGGCGAACCTCCGGACTGCAGAACAGGCTCATTTCGAGCAGCAGGTGGCAGTAGAACAGGCTTACCAGGATGCCCTGGCAAAGGTGATGGAGCAAGGAGAGACGCAGCAGGAACTGACTCTGGAGCAGCAACGCGACCAGAAACTGGAAGTACTGAGGGGATATTATCAGGCTGCGCTCAACATGGCCAAGCAGAACGGGGAAGATACTGCACAGCTGGAGAAGGCATATAAGGATATACAGACTCAGATAAAGAAGGAGTATATTACGAAACAAAAAGAACTGCTTGACGAACAGGATGACAAGAAGAAGCAGGCAAGGCAGGCTCTCGGTTTCGACCAGCAGAGCGAATACGACCGGCAGCTGCAGCAACTTCAGCAGGCACTCGACAACCAGTATATTACACAGCAGGAACATGAGCAGAGAGTGCAGCAGTTGAAGAGAGAGTCCTTCATGAAACAGGCTGAGTGCTATACAAACCTCTTCAGTAATGCCGTGACTTCGCTGCAGAATGCCGAGATGGCGAACGTAGACGCCAAGTATGACGCAGAGATCAAGGCTGCCGAGGGCAATACAGCACTCCAGGAGAAACTGGAGAAGAAAAAAGCCAACGAGAAACTGAAGATACAGAAAAAGTATGCTGACGTGAACTTCGCCATGCAGGTAGCTCAGATTATCTCTAATACTGCAGTATCTATCATGAAGGCATACAGCGAGATGGGTCCAATCGCCGGAAGTGTTGCTGCAGCCCTGATGGGTGTGACCGGTGCTGCTCAGTTGGTTGTGGCAAATGCTGAGCGCCAGAAGGTAAAGCGCATGACCCTCAACGGAACCAGTTCTGCCGGTACCCGTGTGGCAAGCGGGCGAGAGAGTGGCGGACGCATCGATGTAGAGCGCGAACAGGATGGCAAACACTTCAACGCCGAGTATGCACCAGGTAAGCGCGGGTACGTAGATCATCCTACCGTCATCGTAGGCGAGGGACCTAGAGGCAGGAGTAAGGAGTGGGTGGCATCGAATGCAGCCCTGGAGAACCCTACCATCGCTCCGCTCATCAACCTGATGGATGCAGCCCAGCGAGCCGGACAGATAAGAACCTTCGATATGAGCAAGTATCTGATGGCCATGCAGGGCAGGGCGCTGGGCGGAAGCATCGCCCGCCAGTCTGTCCGGACCAGTCCGGAAATCGCTCCGGGAGGGGCAGATTTTTACGTCCGGACGCAGGAATCTGCGCATCGCGATGCAGGAAATGCTACGTCGGGACGCAATAATGACGAGCTCCTGGAACTGCTCAGAGAGCTCAAGAGAGACGGAATCCGCTCGTTTGTATCACTCTCGGATCTGGACGCCAAACAGGAACTGAGAAACCAGGCGAGAAAGTTTGCTAAAAAATAAAATCTTCCGAACATGAAAATAACAAATCTGGATAAAGGAAAGGCCTACCAGCTCAGCGAAGATGCCAAGCTGGAGGTAGAACGTACCAACCCGTTCTTCAACGATTACGGGGAAACGACCTCCCCGCTGGATATTCCGGCAAGCGACTACAACCGCATGATATTGAACTATCCCGATACCTTCGGGACGAGAGACAAGATGGTGGCCACGAACGTAAGCATCGAAGACGGCGAGTATTTCGCCCAATGCCGGCAGATTATTCTCTCGGCGCAACGCAAGGGAAATATCTCCTCTTCATTCTATATCAACGATGGATCCTTCTACTCGAAGATACAGAACGTAAAGCTGAAGAGTATCTTTAAGGACGAGATGATACCGGGGTGCACGACCGTAGATGAGTGCATCGAGTTCTGTGAGTCACTCATCAGAGGCGAGAACGAGAACTATGCTATCTTCCCGGTTCTGCTTACTGATGATTCGGGGATGGATACCGGATATACCTACAAGATACTGAACAAGATAGGCAGATCGGATTATTTGCCTAATGCAAACTACTGGAGATACAAGGATGGTGGCGGCTATGAGTATGTGCCGACTCCGAGAAAATACGGATTTATTCTTGTCGGCACAGGAACCAGATACCTCTGGAATAAATTTCCGACGACGGAATATGTAAACGAGATACCGATCAGCCTGGATAAGGGCTATTATATATCCCCGTTCATCCGTGCCAACTATGTTCTCAAGCGTGTTTTCAAATACTTCGGTTATGATCTCAAGGAGAATTTCTTCACAAAGACTGAACCGTTTAATAAAATGGTGTTGCTTAATAATGTGATAGACGTGATGGTGAACGGACATATCCGCATCGAGGATCTTCTTCCGGACGTGTCGGTATCAGATTTCCTCTCAGTTTTTCGGAAAAAGTTTCTCTGTGAGTTCGTGTCTGACGAAGGAACTCATACTGCAGATATCATCTTCCTGAGAGATGCGGTAGATAGCACTCCAGTTGCGGATCTCACCCGCCAGATGACTGAAGAACCTACCTTATCTTATAAGGCTGCATCCGATTACAAGCGTGTGGTCCTGCGTGCGAAACATCAGGCAGATAGCGATACGGAAGACAGCTATGACAATATCAAGGATATGGTAGCGAAGAATTCTGGCGCCTACTTCAGCAACGAAGAAGGCTGTTTCTATAAGGACGGGTTTTCCGGTAACTATAAGGTGAAAACCAAAATAGGGGAGTGTTCCCAGAGTTACGATTCCGGCGAAGATGATATTGATACGCAAGACGTGGAGATACCGGAGATGATACCGGAAACAAGAATGCTGCAGTATAAACAGGAATCGGACGGAGAGACTATCACGAGAGATATGGGCAGATGGCTGTATATCGGAGATTACGTTACGCTCAACTCTTCGATGAAGGTGACAACGGAAGACAATTCCGAAACCAGCGAAGCTGCAGCCACAACTCCCGTCATGCTCGCCTTCCCATACATGGGAACCGATTACATGCCTTGCGGAACCGTGACCGCATACGATATTCATGTAT
>OGOB01000247.1_pt1 | contig 34533 bp, 30 predicted proteins | sample 1573611 | NCBI WGS metagenome assembly OGOB01 (sample SAMEA2582016, study PRJEB24529) | metagenome | biome: Human gut stool | place: China | collected 2011 | reverse complement strand
CTTGGGGTGTGGAGGCCAATTTCGGCATCATCGACGCGCTCGGCGAGGCCGCTTATTACGAGGTGAACAACCATTCCTGGAAGAAGTACATCGTGGCCGACCAGCCGGGCGGGTATATGGTCGTGACGAACTTCACGCGGAGTGGCCGCAAGGAGGACCGCAAGGGCGTTGACCGCTTTGAAAAGGCTTCTGACATAATGACTTCCGCTGATGTGGGCACTGCTGATCACATATTCCTTTTTAATGAGATTTCCCGCTCCGGCAAGCCTATTATGCGTGACATCACATCGGCTTCCGTGGTCTTTGAGGGAGTCGCTCCGGGGGAGGATCCTTCGAGGACGGTGATGTGGACGCTTCTCGGCAGCCCGACAAGCACGGTCTATGTGCCGCTGAAGGTTTTCGGGAGCGATCATATTCCTGACTATATGAAAAAGTCTCGTGAAAGTGACAACGCCGCTATTTGTGACGCCGCTCTTGCCTTGAAGGAGGCTTTGGGTTTTGAATATGGTTGCGAGAGTGACTGCCGCGAGGTTGAGAAATATGTCGATCGTCATTTTTCAAACGACATGTCAGTGCGGCGTTATGACCGCTTCACCAGACGGATTTACCGGCGCTATCATAAAATATGTGCAGGTAAATCGCCGAAAATGGTTCATAAAATTGCTGATTACGAGAAAAATGACTAAAATTGCAGACTTATTGCGATTTCATTTGGAATTTTATAAATAACATATTCAGAATATGGCCGATAAATTAATCTCAAAGATTCCTGACGGTCCTTTGGCCGAGAAATGGACCAAACGTAAGTCGGAACTCCGACTCGTCAATCCGAACAACAGAAGAAAGCTTGAAATCATCGTTGTCGGTACCGGACTTGGCGGCGCTTCCGCAGCCGCTACTCTCGGTGAGTTTGGCTACAATGTCAAGGTTTTCTGCATCAGTGACTCACCTCGCCGCGCGCACTCCATCGCCGCCCAGGGTGGTATCAATGCCGCTAAGAACTATCAGAATGACAATGACGCTGTCTATCGTCTCTTCTACGACACGATCAAAGGAGGTGACTACCGCAGCCGTGAGGCGAATGTCTATCGTCTCGCCGAGGTCAGCGCGGCCATTATCGACCAGTGCGTCGCCCAGGGTGTTCCTTTCGCCCGTGAGTACGGCGGCTACCTGGCTAACCGTTCGTTCGGAGGTGTTCAGGTAAGCCGTACGTTCTACGCCCGTGGACAAACCGGACAGCAGCTCCTTCTCGGAGCTTACGCGGCTCTCAACCGCCAGATCGCAGCGGGAACCGTTACGAGCTATCCTCGCCACGAGATGCTTGACCTCGTCATCATCGACGGTCAGGCCAAGGGTATCATCGCCCGCAACCTCGTGACCGGCAAGCTTGAGAGATTCGGCGCCCACGCTGTGGTTATCGCAACCGGTGGCTACGGCAACACCTACTTCCTTTCAACCAACGCCATGAACAGCAATGGTTCGGCCGCATGGCAGTGCTACAAGAAGGGAGCCTATTTCGCGAATCCTTGCTTCGCGCAGATCCACCCTACGTGCATCCCGGTACACGGCGAGCAGCAGTGCAAGCTGACCCTTATGTCAGAGTCCCTGCGTAACGACGGACGTATCTGGGTTCCTAAGAAGATGGAGGATGTGATGAAGCTCCGCAAGCACGAGATCAAGCCTTCGCAGATCCCTGAGGAGGACCGTGACTACTATCTCGAGCGCCGTTACCCTGCGTTCGGCAATCTCGTTCCTCGTGACGTGGCCTCAAGAGCCGCCAAGGAAAGATGCGACGCCGGCTTCGGTGTCAACGAGACAGGTCTCGCGGTGTTCCTCGACTTCTCCGACGCCATCAAGCGCCTCGGACACCAGAGAGTACAGGAGCGTTACGGCAACCTCTTCGACATGTACTTCAAGATCAATAACGTAAGCCCTTGGGAGGAGCCTATGATGATCTACCCTGCCATCCACTACACGATGGGCGGCATCTGGGTTGACTACGATCTTCAGACCACCATCCCTGGACTCTACGCCATCGGTGAGGCCAATTTCTCAGACCACGGTGGAAACCGTCTTGGAGCCTCCGCCCTCATGCAGGGTCTGGCTGACGGCTACTTCGTGCTGCCTATCACCATCGCCGACTATCTTTCACACAAGTTCGCCGAGCCTAAGACCGACATCAACAACCCTGCCTTCGACAAGGCCGAGAAAGATGTTCAGGCCAGAATCGACAGACTCTTCGCCATCAAGGGCAAGCAGACTGTTGACTCCATCCACAAGAAGCTGGGAAACATCATGTGGGAGTATGTAGGCATGGCCCGCAGCGAAGAAGGTCTGAAGAAGGCAATCAAGGAAATCAACGACCTCAAGGCTGTGTTCTACAAGGATGTTTGTGTTCCAGGAGAGCAGTATCAGTTCAATCAGGAGCTTGAGAAAGCCCTAAGGCTTGAGGACTTCTTCGAGATCGGCGAGCTCATGGCTCGTGACGCCCTGAACAGGAACGAGTCCTGCGGTGGTCACTTCCGTGTGGAGAGCCAGACCGAGGAAGGGGAGGCCAAGAGAGACGACGCCAACTACATGTATGTCGCCGCCTGGGAGTACAAGGGAGAAGGCCAGGAGCCTGAGCTTCACAAGGAGCCTCTCAAGTACGAGTTCATCGAAGTTAAAACAAGAAATTATAAAGACTAGAATCGGCTATGGATTTCAATCTTAAGATATGGCGTCAGAAGAACGCCAAGGAACAAGGTCATTTTGAGACTTATCATATTTCCGGAATAGAGGAGGACGCCTCTTTCCTCGAAATGCTTGACATCCTCAATGAGCAGCTGATCCGTGAGGGTAACGATCCTGTAGCCGTTGACAGAGGCTGCCAGAGCAGCGGTCCTGTGTCTTTCGACCACGACTGCCGCGAGGGTATCTGCGGTGCATGCTCGTTGTTCGTTGACGGCCGCGCTCACGGTCCGGACGATCATGTCACCACCTGCCAGCTCTTCATGCGTCACTTCAAGGATGGCGCTACCATCACCGTGGAGCCTTTCAGAAGCGCTGGTTTCCCTATCATCAAGGATTTGGTTGTTGACCGCAGCGCGTTCGACAAGATCCTTCAGGCTGGCGGATTCATCTCTGTCAGAACTGGTTCCGCCCAGGATGCCAACAACATCCTTATCTCTCACGAGAATGCTGAGAAGAGCATGGACGCGGCTGCCTGCGTTGGTTGCGGCGCCTGCGTGGCGACCTGTAAGAACGGCTCTGCGATGCTGTTCGTGGCCGCAAGGGTAAGTTCCCTCGCTCTGCTTCCTCAAGGCCGTCCAGAGGCCGCCAGAAGGGCCAGGAATATGGTCGCGAAGATGGAGGAGCTTGGCTTCGGTAGCTGCACGAACACCCGTGCCTGCGAGATGGAGTGCCCTAAGGGAATCTCCATCGACCACATCGCCCGTCTCAACCGTGAGTTCCTCAAGGCGAAATTCTCAGAGTAAAACTTTATCACTGAATATCTTAGGTCGGAAAGGCGTTTGCTTTTCCGACCTTTTTTGTTTCCTGTTCTTTAGTCTTTTATAAAAACGATATCGTCAGTGGTTTTAACTTGACAATCCTTTAGGTAATCAACCCTAATGTCTAAGAATCATTCTTGCAACCAAGCCGGTTGTTAATGAATCTGTTGTCACTGAGCCTTCGGTTGCTGAGCTTGTCGAAGCATCGAAGTGACTTTCTTATATATTAGTTACTTAAGACGGGCAGAAAAAAAGAAAATTTCAAATTTTGCACGTTACCAAAATTTGAAATTTTATTTTTCTGCCCTTTGGTTATATCTCCGTAAGTTATTATTCAGCCTTTTGGTTATATTACTATAAGACATTATTCTCCCTTTAGAGTTTATATTGTTGTAAGTAATTCTATAACAATTACTTGATATTTTTTTTATTTGCTTTTTAAGCCAATAAAAGTCTCTATCTGAAATTTTTGTCACGTGAAAAATTTCAGATAGAGACTTTTTTGGCTATTTATGTTGTTCAGAGACCTTTATTGATAAATTACCAGAGGAAGTTATTGAACGGATAGCGGCCGGCGTGGATTTCGGCGACCATCTTGTAGATATCGCTGCGGAGCTTCTCGATGTTGGTCTTGTTGATGGCGGAGATGAATATGCACGGGGTCTTCTCCTGCGCTATCCAGCTGTTTTTCAACTCGTCCAGAGAGCGGTTCTCCTTGCCTTTCGGGGTTAGGGAGAACTCATCGTATTCCTCGTAGGTGTAGGCATCTATCTTGTTGAAAATCACGAAGACAGGTTTGTTGCTTGCGCCTATTTCCTGTAGGGTTCTCTCCACTACCTCCATCTGCTCTTCGAAGCCTGGGTGTGAGATGTCCACTACGTGCAGAAGTATGTCAGCCTCACGAACCTCGTCCAGTGTACTTTTGAAGGCCTCCACGAGCTGCGTAGGGAGCTTTCTGATGAATCCTACCGTGTCGCTCAGAAGGAACGGAACGTTCTCGATCACGACCTTTCTGACGGTTGTGTCGAGGGTTGCGAAAAGCTTGTTCTCGGCAAAAACGTCAGATTTGGCCAGTAGGTTCATTATTGTGCTTTTACCTACGTTGGTATATCCTACGAGGGAAAGTCGCACCATAGAGCCTCTATTGCCCCTTTGCGTGGCCATTTGCTTATCGACTTTCTTCAACTGTTCCTTCAGCCTTGCTATCCTCTCCTTGACTATACGGCGGTCGATCTCGATCTGGGTCTCACCCATACCACCTCTCGTGCCCATACCGCCTCTCTGTCTCTCAAGGTGGGTCCACATTCCTGCCAGTCTCGGTAGCATATAGTTGTAGCGTGCAAGCTCGACCTGCATCTTGGCGTAGGATGTCTTGGCGCGCTGAGCGAATATCTCAAGGATGAGGCTGGTTCTGTCAATCACTGAACTGCTACTGATTACCTTCTCGATGTTCCTTTGCTGCATTCCCGTCAACTCGTCATCGAATATCACATATTTGATTTCGTTTTCCTCGCAGTAATCCGCTATCTCCTGCAGCTTTCCGCTTCTTATGTAGGTGGCTTTCTCCGGCTTGTCAAGCCTCTGCACGAATTTCTTGTCTCCCTTTGCCCCGGCGGTCTCCGCCAGGAACTCAAGTTCGTCAAGATATTCCATTACCTTTCTGTCGTCATCGTTCTGTCTGATGATGCCGACAAAAACGGCTTTTTCTATTAGTTCTTCCATATTCAATTAATTCGGTCGCTGAGCTTGTCGAAGCGACATTACCTTTATATTCAAAAAAAGGCCATCCGGTTGGGGACGGCCTTGATATTCATTTAGTTTCTTATTATCTCAGCTGGAAGATAACAGGGAAGGTGTAGGTTACCTTCACAGCGCGGTCACGCTGCTTTCCAGGCTTCCACTTCGGTGACATAGAAACGACTCTGACGGCCTCCTTGTCAAGTGATGAGTCAACTCCACGAAGAACCTTCACGTTGCTTACGGAACCGTCAGGATTAACGGTGAACTGAAGGGTAACACGTCCCTGAACACCATTCTCCTTCGCGATCTCCGGGTACTGAAGTTTGGAGTTAACCCACTTTGAGAACTCATTGGCGTCTCCACCGTTGAATGAAGGCTTCTCCTCAACCAACTGGAACGGAATAGCCTCTTCCTCAACGACTTCCTCCTTTACTTCCTCAACGTAGTCCATAATCTCGACTCCGAGGTTGGCGTCGTCCTCAAGGCTCATAAAGTTGTCATCAACCTTGATGTCGTCCTCAACGATGTCGATCTGGTCGGAAAGCACAGGAATCTTCGGTGCCTCTGGTGGTGGTGGAGGTGTCTCCTGGGTAATAGGAACCATATCCTCAACTTCAACTACCTGAGTGTCTTCGCCCAGGCTGGCTACAGCCTTCTCCTTAGTGCTGTAGGAAAAAGCTCCCCAGACTACGAGAAGAGCAACCACGAGTCCGATCTCCGTGTAGAGAGTCCTTCTGTTCTCAAGATCGGCTTTTGGTGTTTTCTTGATCTCCATATCAGTAATTAATTTTAACAATCATTTCTTATGTGCCTGAAGGCAAAACCTTCCAATAGGCTTTCAAAGATAGAAATAATAATTGTCATTTCAAATTTTTTGAATTATTAGTTGTAGATTTGCGTAAAATTTAGGGTTATGGTCAGGTATTACTGCGAGGACATAAAGTTCGAGTTCAAGAACAAACTTGCCAACAACAGATGGCTTAGAATGGTCGCCGGAAGTGAGATAAAGACTCTTGGCGACATCTCAATTATCTTTTGTTCAGATAATTACATTCTTGACGTAAATATTCGTTACCTTCATCACGACTATTTCACCGATGTCATTACCTTTGATTATTGCGAAGGAAACAAGCTCTCGGGTGACCTATTTATAAGTATAGACAGCGTCCGCGAAAACGCTATCGAGTTCGGGACCGAATTTGATGAGGAACTTCACCGCGTCATAGTCCATGGACTCCTTCATCTTATAGGTTACGATGACCACACGCCAGAGGACCAGAAGGTGATGCGTGAGAAGGAGGACTATTACCTTGGCCTTCGAGGCAACGCCTGATGCTTTTAGGGAATATTCATTTTTAGCATTTTATTTCGCCACTTCGGCGGATGTTCCGTAAAAATTGATTTTTCTTGAATATGACATATTCATACGATGTGATTGTTGTCGGTGGGGGACACGCCGGTTGCGAGGCTGCCGCTGCCGCCGCCAATCTTGGCTCGTCTGTTTTGCTGATCAATGCTGACCTTACGAGTTTCGCCCGTATGTCCTGCAACCCGGCGATAGGCGGAATCGCGAAAGGACAGATTGTCCGGGAGATTGACGCACTCGGTGGAATGATGGGACTGGTCACTGATGCCTCGACTCTCCAGTTCCGAATGCTGAACCGCTCTAAGGGGCCGGCTATGTGGAGTCCGCGCGCCCAGTGCGATAAACAGTTCTTTTCCTCATACTGGAGGAATATTCTTGAAAAGAATTGTAAATTAGATATTTACGCCGATTTTGTAACTTCTTTCCTCTTTGAGAATGCGAAAATCTGCGGAGTCAAGACAAATACCGGGGCAATTTTCAAATCTCGGGCGGTTGTTTTGGCCACCGGAACGTTCCTGAATGGTCGGATGTTCATAGGCCGCACAACTTTCGAGGGAGGCAGGATAGGGGAGTTGTCTTCTCATGGATTGACTGAGCAACTCGTCGGTCTTGGTCTTCGGACCGGTCGGATGAAGACGGGGACTCCTCCTCGCATTGATATTTCTTCTGTTGACACTTCGAGACTTCTTCAGCAGCTTGGCGACGGCGAGCCTGAAAAATTCTCTTATCTTGATGTTCCGTCGGCGGCACAGGGGCGGGGGAGTCAGATGCCTTGCTTCATCCTTCACACGAACGAGAAAGTTCACGACATCTTGAGGTCGGGCTTCAAGGATTCTCCGATGTTCACCGGAATGATCACCGGCCGTGGTCCGAGGTACTGCCCAAGCATCGAAGACAAACTCCGGGTCTTCCCGGACAAAACCTCCCATCAACTTTTCCTCGAACCGGAGGGGAGGGGGATCAATGAATATTATCTCCAGGGTTTCTCCTCGTCGCTTCCTTTGGATGTCCAGTTGGATGCTTTGCACTCCATAGAAGGGCTGGAGGATGCCAAAATATTCAAACCTGCCTACGCTGTTGAATATGATTATTTCGATCCGACGCAACTGAAGGCCACTCTTGAGTTGAAATATATTGAAAACCTGTACTTTGCGGGTCAGATTAACGGTACTACCGGCTACGAAGAGGCTGGTGCTCAGGGAATTATCGCCGGAATCAACGCCCATTTGAAGGTCCACGACAAAAATCCGTTCATTCTTCGTCGTGATGAGGCTTACATTGGCGTCTTGATAGATGATTTAATCACGAAGGGTGTTGATGAGCCGTACAGAATGTTCACCTCCCGCGCCGAGTACAGGATCCTGCTTCGTCAGGATAATGCCGACTTGAGGCTCACGGAAAAATCTTACAGAATTGGTCTCGCCTCTGAGAGAAGATATGTGTTGATGCAAAAGAAGTATTCAGCAGTTGCATCACTTTCTCAGATGTGTGATAGCGTGAATATGCGTGCTGACATAATTAATGAATATCTTGCCGAACATAATTCCGCTGTCCTTTCGGAGTCGAAGCGCATTTCTGATCTGGCTTCTCGTCCGGAGATTTCACTGGCTGGTTTATTGAATTTTGTTCCACGTGGAACATTTGATAAGTTTTCGGTAGGGTTGCCGGAGGAGGGGAGTGCGGCTGAAAAATATGCACGTAAGGAAATAATCGATTCCGTTGAGATTGGAATCAAGTATAAAGGTTACATTGAGCGTGAAAAATCCATCGCTGAAAAAATCTCCCGTCTCGAAGATCTGAAGATTCCTCAGGATTTTGATTTCAGTAAAGTCTCCGGCTTGACGATCGAATGTCGCCAGAAGCTCTCCCTCTACAAGCCCACCACCATCGCCCAGGCCTCCCGTATCTCCGGAGTCTCTCCGTCCGACATTTCCGTTCTGCTTGTTTATTTCGGGCGATAACTACGATAATAGCGGCTGAATGAATATGGCTTGAGCCACCTGCGCTTCGCGCCCTATCCGGGTAAATGGTGGCTTAGGCCATATTCATTCAGCCTATCGTAGAGAGTTTTGCGTAGTGGATTTGTTATGCGTTAAGGCAAAAGTAAAAAAGGCTTTGACTACCATTAACCCGGATAGAGCGCGCGCAGCGCGTAGGTAGTCAAAGCCTTTTTACTTTTGCCGCCGTAAGCGGAAATATATCTACATCATCTGCAACGCAGACTTAATAATCTGCTCAACTTTTGCGTTAGGATTGGCCTTGAGAACAGCCTGAATGGCTTTGTTTACGGCAGGTTTTGCGAAGCCGAGCATAACAAGCGCGCGGCTGGCTTCCTCGACAATCTCACTGCGGTTGCCACCAAATAACTCTGTAGAATCCGCCCCTTCACCCTTGACAATTTTGTCCTTGAGCTCCAAAACAAGCCTCTGCGCACTCTTCACACCGATACCTTTCACACTCTTGATCCTTGCGATGTCCTCGGACAAAATCGCCTGTCTGATCTCTTCGGCTGAGAGCGATGAAAGCATCATTCTGGCCGAATTCACACCAATTCCGGACACGCTGATCAGCAGCTCGAACAGCTCGCGTTCATCCTTCGTTGCGAATCCGTAGAACAGCTCCGCATCCTCACGAAGGTAATGGAATATGTAAACTGTCGCTTCTTTTTTATCCTGTAACGCCTGAAAAGTCTGCAACGAAATCAGAATGCTGTACCCGATGCCGTTGTTCTCCAGAATCAACTCGGCAGGGGAGAACTCGACTATTATTCCCTTGATGTAATCAATCATATTCAAAGATTTTTGTTCAAGGCAAAATTAGCATTTTTGCGCTAAATACGGAATATTCACGCACCATTTCAATAAGCATCCATTCTTCCAATGCTTTTGATTATATTTGCAAGATTGAATGGAGGTTTGACAATGAATATTCGAGAACTTAGGAATATGTTTCCGGCGCTTTCGCGCACTGTCTATGGCAAGCAGCTGGTCTATTTTGACAACGCTGCGACCGCCCAGAGGTCGCAATCGGTGATCGACAAATGGACTCAGCTGACCATTGGCGCGAACGCCAACATCCATCGCGCGGTCCATAAACTCGCCGTCGATGCCACAGATGAATATGAAAGCACACGCGATGCTGTCAAGGAATATATTAACGCCGCCGCTCGCGAAGAGATAGTTTTCACTTCCGGAACCACAGGATCCATCAACCTTGTGGCATTCTCTTTCGGAGAGACATTCGTCAATAAGGGCGACGAGATCATCGTTTCCGAGTCCGAGCACCATTCCAACATTGTTCCGTGGCAGATGCTTTGCCAGAGAAAAGGCGCTGTTCTGAGGGTCTTGCACGTGGACGAGGATGGCCATCTGAATCTTGAGGAGTTGAAATCCTTGCTAAATCCCAAGACCAGGATTGTCGCCGTCACTCAGATTTCCAATGTACTTGGCATTTTAAATCCCGTTAAGGAGATTGTAAGTATTTGTCACTCAGCTGGTTGTCCTGTTCTTATCGACGGAGCGCAGGGTATGGTTCACGAAGGTGTTGACGTTCAGGATGTTGACTGTGACTTCTACGCTTTTTCCGGACACAAACTCTATGCGGCCACCGGAACCGGGGTACTTTACGGAAAACGTAAGTGGCTGGATCAGATGGTTCCTTATCAGGGCGGTGGAGAGATGATCGCTACCGTCAGGTTTTCCGGCACGACTTACGCTCCACTTCCGGAGAAGTTTGAGGCCGGAACCCAGAACATCAATGCCATTCCGACGCTGGAACCAGCTATCGAGATGCTTAAATTGATGAAAGATAAAGAGTTACTTAATGCTCAAGAGGCTGTGTCCCAGTACCTTCTCCACGCTTTGACAAGCAACCCGAGGATCCGTCTTTATGGCGTTCCACGTGGAACGGAGACAAAGATTCCGCTCTTTTCTTTCAGCGTTGAGGGGGCGCATCATGAGGACCTGGCCTTGATTTTGGACAAGATGGGGATTGCCGTGCGGTCCGGGCAGATGTGTGCCGAGCCGTTGATGGACAGGTTTGGAGTGACTGGGATGCTCCGTGCCTCGCTCGCTCCGTACAACACGATGGAGGAGGCTGAATATTTCATCAAGTCGCTCGACAAGGCGATCGCGATGTTGGTGTAGTTATGAGTGGTCGTTGAACCTGTCGAAGCGCTGATGTATTGAGATGTTATTTTGATATAAACTTGGATAATATATGAACTCATTAGAGGAAGCTAAACAGTCTGTGATTGAGGATTTCTCGATGTACGATGAATGGCTCGACAAATACGAGTATCTCATCGACTTGGGAAAGAATCTGGAGGCGTATCCTGAATCGGAAAAGACTGAGGATAAGTTGATTAAGGGATGTCAGTCCCGGGTTTGGCTGGATTGGCGCCTGGAGGACGGAAAACTTTGGTTCAAGGCCGACAGCGACGCGATCATCACGAAAGGCATAATCTCCCTTCTGATCAATGTCTATTCTGGCCGTACACCGAAAGAGATCGCCGCGGACGATTTCGGATTCATCAACCAGATAGGTCTTAAGGAGAATCTCTCGCCGACCAGAGCCAACGGACTGATCTCGATGATCGACACCATCAAGGCTGTGGCGCTGGAGAACAGTGATAAATAAGGTTTATTTTTGGCAAGGCATATCATTAATTCTGAGTAATATTTAGATATGAGTATATTCAAAAATAATAAGGAAGAAGAAAATAGGGTGGCAGCTTCCGAGCCGCATGTTGAGCAGGAGAGTGAGGTTCTTTCGGCTGAGGATGTAAAGGCATTGGCACCGCTTTATGACAATGTGGTTCTTGCCTTGAAGCAGGTCTATGATCCCGAGATTCCGGTCAACATCTACGACCTCGGCCTCATCTACGAGCTTGTCATCAACAAGAGCCACGAGGCTTTCATCAAAATGACTTTCACCGCCCCGAACTGCCCGATGGCTGACGAGGTGCTGGAGGAGGTTCAGAAAAACGTCACCGACGTTCCCGGAATAAAGGCCTGCAACGTGGAACTGGTCTTTGACCCGGCTTGGGATCAATCGATGCTCTCTGACGAGGCACGTTTGGAACTTGGTTTGGATGTCATTGATTCTTCATCTGACAGGGTTGATCCTGGTGCCGGCCCGGACTATTCGAAGGAACCGAATTCCTGATCCGGTATATTCAATTTTGGCAGCTTGATTTAGGTTTGAATATTTTTAGGCCTGTATTATCTGGAACGATGGCATTTGTCAGCATATACTTTTCCCTCGGCAGCAACCTTGGCAACCGCGAGAGGAACATCGAGGAGGCTCTTCATCGGATGGATGAAGCCTTTGAAGGCCACTACACGGCTCTTTCAAGGCTGATAGAGACCAAGCCGATGGGTTTCTCCGGCGGCAAGTTTCTGAACGCCGTGGCGCTTTACCGAACCTTCAGACCGGAAATTCCGGCGGAGGACGCAGCCAAGGATGTGCTGTCCAAGGTCAAATCAATAGAGCGCGCGATGGGCAGAACCGATCCTCCTGAATATGACGGAGCAGGCAACCGCATCTACCACTCCCGCGTCATCGACATCGACATTCTTTTCTACGGCTCCGAACACATCTCCGCTCCCGATCTGATCATCCCCCACAAGGACATAGAGAACCGCCCCTTCGTGATGATCCCCCTCCAGGAAGTGGCCAAACCATCCCTCAAAACCGCCTTTCCTGAATATTTCGGCACAGAATAGTGGTTTTAATCTACTATTTCAAGTTTGTGCCAACCATTCTTAGAGTTGTAGAGAATAATGTGAATAAAAGATGAAATACTTGGAAAAGTTGCAAAAATAGCATAGATTTGCCTTGGAAAAGTTGCAAAAACTGTGGTAAAACACATTGCGTAAATTGTGCAATATATGCTTAATAGAAAGATTGACAATGAGATAGGTGTGCATTTCTCCAACTCGAAGAAAGCGTTGTTTCTTACCGGCGCCAGACAGGTAGGTAAGACCTATTCTATCCGGAAATATGCTAAACTGCATGGCTTGAATCTCATTGAGTTCAATTTCTTGCTTCAGCCGGAGGCGATGGACATAATCAATGGGGCAGGAGATGTCAAAGAACTGCTGCTCAGGATTTCGGCATATTCGCGAGTCCCTTTGGTGCGAAGCAAAACATTGATTTTTTTTGATGAAGTGCAAGAATGCCCGGATGTGATGACCTGGGTTAAAGCATTGGTGGATGAAGGAAGCTATATTTATGCGTTGAGTGGTTCCCTGCTGGGTGTTGAATTGAAAGACATCCGTTCAGTGCCTGTTGGTTATATGTCAGAGATGCAGGTCTATCCCATGGATTTTGAGGAATTTGTCAGTGCCGTGGGGGTGCCGGAGAATGTGTTGGATGCTGTCAAGAAATCTTGGTCGGAAAAAACGCTGGTGGATGCCTATATACATGAAAAGATGATGCAACTATTTCAGTTGTACATCATAGTTGGAGGTATGCCTGCTGCTGTCCAGACTTATATAGATTCCAACAATATTCAGAACGTGGTGAAAGAACAAAGGGATATTATCAATCTTTATAAGAAAGACATAGCCCGTTACGATCAGGATGTCAGAAAGAAACTATATATCAATGAGGTATTTGATCTCATCCCTTCTGAGTTGAATGCCAAGAACAAACGGTTCATCCTCAAACGTCTCAATGAGAATATGACTTTCGGCAGACATGAAAATGATTTCATCTGGCTCAAAGACGCAGACATGGCACTTCCGACATACAATGTCGAAGAGCCAGTCTCCCCGTTGAAACTGAGTGAGCAGCGGAACCTTTTCAAGCTTTTCCAGAACGATGTAGGGCTGCTTTCTTGCCAATATTCATCAGGAGGCATCCAACTGAAGATTCTGCAGGGAAAGGTGAACGTGAACTATGGTAGCGTATTTGAAAATGCTGTCGCGCAAGAGCTTCACGCTCATGGATGGGATTTATACTACTTCAACAGCAAGAAGCAGGGAGAAATTGATTTTATATTGGAAACGGATGATGAAATCATTCCCTTGGAAGTCAAGTCTGGTAAGGATTACGAACGTCATAATGCGCTGTCCAAACTCTTGAGCATCCCGAATTATGGAATACGGAGGGCGATAGTTCTGTGCAATGACAACCTGCACGTGAAGGGCAATGTCGAATACCTACCTGTCTATATGACCATGTTCCTAGTCAAGCAAGATGAACTGGAAGATCCTATATATAAAGTGAACCTGGAGTTCTAGAATGCTTTTTGACATGAACATTCTTCATCTCTCGGATACCCATGGGGCGCATCGCAGCCTTGGCAGTCTTCCAGAGGCGGACGTGATTGTCCACTCGGGGGACATTGCCATGAATTTTAATAATCAGGTAGATATATGGCAAAAAAGAGAGCGGGAAATGCGACCGCACATACAATAGCGAAACTATGGGCGAAGGCCGCCGGCCGTTGTGAATACGCCGGCTGAAATAAATTATTGTACAAGGATGACTTGACCTCGGAGGAGATTAACCGTGCATTTGTGGCTCATATTGTAGCAGCATCACCGGATGGTCCAAGAGGCGATAAGACCTTATCTGCCCAGCTGGTTGACGATATTGACAATGTGATGTTGATGTGTAACGACCACCATCGGCTGATTGACCATGAACAGGTAGCCGAACACTCTGTGGAAAGGCTGCGGGAGATGAAGAAAAAGCATGAAGACAGGATCCGTATGGTTACGGAAATCGATGCCGCCAAAGTCAGCGTACCTATCGTATATGGGGTGAATATTGGAAAGGAAGCAGCCTCCATACCAAGAAGGGAACTCGCCATGGCGATGCTGCCGGACAACTATCCTTCTGAGAATACAGTTCTGCTTTCCCATCGTGATTCCAGTATCTACGACTCTATGGATAGGTATTGGACTTCGGAGACTGTTCAACTTGACCAGAAGTATTTGGAATGCCTCAAGGCGCTTGTCGGCAGAGAAGATATAGACTGCGTTTCTGTTTTCGCTTTGGCACCGCAACCTCTACTCGTGAAGCTCGGAACCAAACTTACCGACCTCCACAAAGTAAAGGTGTATCAGAAGCATCGAGAACCAGATACTTGGAAATGGCAGCCTCTCAACGAGCCTAATCCTATGAAGATTATCCGTCCTGACGACACGTCAAAGATGCCAGTGCTCGTTTTCTCGCTAAGCGCAACTGCCATTGTCCATCGGGTGAAGTCTCGTTTCGGTAATGAAGTCAGCATGTGGGTTGTGACGGCAGAGAATCCCAACAACGATATGTTGAAGTCGGAGGGGCAGCTCGCAGAATTCCGAAAGATTACCAGGCAAGTGTTGGACGAGATTAATGCTGCCTCACAGGAACAATCAATAAAGGTATTCATGGCCATGCCGGCGGCTTGCGCTGTGGAATTGGGCCGAGTATGGATGCCGAAAGCCGATAAACAGTTGGTGCTGTTCGACAAGAACAACGCTGTTGATGTAGATGATACTGAAACGATAACAATTAAACATGATTAGATATGACTACAGATCAGCAAAAACAGATTTCCGTCCTGCTTAATGAAATTGGCAAAGCGCTCGACGTGACGAAGACAGAGTATGAACAGATTACGACCAGCTATAAAGCTGTGGGTAACTATCTGGCCGAAGATCCAAGCCCTTTGAAAGCATATTCCCCGCAAATCAGGCCGCAGGGCTCGTTCTTGTTGGGTACTGCAGTGCGACCGGTATCGGAAGATGCCGATCTGGATATTGACCTTGTATGCGAGCTGACTAAAAAGCCGTTCTATTGGACACAGTATTTTACCAAAAATGCAGTTGGCGACAGACTAAAAGAGTCAGACCGTTATCGCAATATGTTGGATAAGGAAGGAAAGCGCTGCTGGACGCTGAAATATGCAGACGGAAAATATCATATGGACGTTCTTCCGTGTGTCGTTAACGAGGGGTATGTAACTGCATTGGAGAGGATGCTCGCTTCTTCTGATTCAGTGGTTTCTGACACGACGGCCATTCGTATTACAGATAACACCAGGGCAGACTATATGACGGAGACTGATTCCGATAAGTGGCAGAAGAGTAATCCTTTCGGGTTCGCAAAGTGGTTCTACAACATAGCTTATCGACCTACGGATTTGCAGCGGTCAATCAACTTAAAAGAGGCTATTGCACCCGTTCCTAAATTCTATGAGACCAAGGCTCCTCTGCAGCGCGTGGTCCAATTAATGAAGCGCCACCGTGATATTATGTTTGATGGTAACGAGGATGATAAGCCCATTTCTATCATTATTACGACACTCGCGGGCAGGACGTACAATGATGCCACGGATTTGCTTACTGCTCTCCAGCATATTTCCCGTAATATGACATCCTTCATTGAAGGTACGCAGGGACATCGTGTTATCAAGAATCCTGTCAATTCTTCCGAGAATTTCGCAGATCGATGGACGCCGGAGAATAAGAAGGAGGAGTATTTCTATAAGTGGGTCAGCAAGCTGCAGGTTGATGTTGACAGGTTAATGGCCGTTGCCGGGCATGGATTGGATAAACTTCAGGCCTTGTTTGAAGAACTGTTCGGAGAGAAGGTGTCAAAGGCATCATTTAAGGCTTACGGCGATATGATACTTGCCCAGAGGAAAGCAGGGAAGTTAACAGCGGCATCGGGCGCGGCAACACTTGGAGCAGGCGCTGGAACCAAGGTCGCAGCCCATAACTTTTTTGGAAAGAGTAAGTAAGATGGCGGTTGTGCCAATATCTGGACAAGTTAAAGTGTTTGCCAAAAAGTTTCCAAATGGAGAGGTGAGAATGCAGACGCCTCGTCATCTTATTTGGGAGATGGATATTACGCCCTCACCCAACAGTTGTTCGTATAGAATTCGTATTGACTATACCTTTGGGAGTCCACCTAATACATTCGTAATAGAGCCCACTCCACTAAAAAAGGCAGAAGGCGCTAGATCTTTGCCTCATGTTTTTGATGATGAGAAGCAACAGCTCTGCCTTTATTACGGTAGGATTGGGGAGTGGGATTCATCAATGTTCTTGGCAATGAAAATAGTGCCGTGGGCTGCGGAATGGCTTCTGTTTTACGAAATATGGGCAATAACTGGAGAATGGTGCGGTGAGGGCGTGGGGCATTCCAGAAAAACGCCATATATTAAAAGTGAATAATAAAAGACGAGAAAGATGAGGGCTATTGTTGCCATTAAATACTATCAATTATCTTAGGTTGTTGCTTTTTTGTATATTTGTGCCAATGAACATTTGACGCCATGATGGACAACGAAACATACAGCCAGTTGCTTGACCAGATGATTGAGCGGAACCGAAAGGAGAACCGGTTCCTGGAGTTTAAGAGCAATTATCAGGATGCCCGGCATTTGGGAGAGTATATTTCGGCCCTGTCCAACGGTGCCTGTCTGGACAGGCAAGACTATGGATACCTGTTCTTTGGGGTGGATGACGATACCCTGACCGTCAAGGGAACCACCTTTGACGTAACAAAATTGAAGGCAAAGGGAAACCAGGCGCTATCACTCTATTTGAAGTTATACGTTGATCCGAAGATTGATTTCCGCTTCGAGGAATTCCTATATCACGGTGCGGAACGGATTGTAGTAATGATCGTTCCTGCCGCGCAGGGGCAACCTACCTGCTTCATGGGAGCGCCCTATATCCGGATAGACAGCCATGTAACGTCTCTAGTTCCGTATCTGGATTGGATAAGGGAAATCTACAACAGCGGGCACGATTGGACAGCCGAAATAGTCCCCGGAGCATCGCTTAAAGATTTGGATGTCGAGGCTATTAAGGAGGCGCGAGATGGATTCAAGGAACGTTTTCCGGAACTATCGAAGGAGTGTGATAAGTGGGATGACAGAACTTTTCTGGACAGGGCAAAGCTGACTTATGACGGGAAGATTACGCGAACTACACTCCTGCTTGTCGGCAAAGAAGAAAGTGCGTATTTCCTGGAGCATATCTCCCAACTAGTATGGAAGCTTCACACGAAGACAGAGACCGCCGGGGAGATTTTTACGATTCCTTTTGTGCTCACTACAAGCCGCCTTTTGAAGAAAATCCGCAACTACCGATTCAAGATTTATCGAGATGACAAACTGATTCCTGCCGAGGTGTGGAAATATGACGAGGAGATGGTGCTTGAAGCCCTCCACAATTGCATTGCCCACCAGCAGTTTGAGCGCAATTCAAGGATAATAGTGACGGAAACGGAGAACGACCTGACCTTCTGGAATGTCGGTGGTTTCTTTGATGGTTCCTACGAAGATTATATTTTGGGAACAAAGACCCCGAGCAAGTACAGGAACCATTTTCTTGCAGATGCGATGGTGAACATCAAGATGATTGACTCGAAGGGATTGGGCATCCACACCTTGTTCCAGAAGCAGCGGGAGCGTTACTTGCCATTGCCGGAGTATGATCTGTCCGACCCCGGTGCGGTAACATTGACCATCCCCGGAAGTGTCCTTGACCTGGACTACAGTTTGATGCTCATCAAGCACACGGATTTGGATTTGGAGACAGTCATTCTGCTGGACCGGGTGCAGAAGCACAAGCCTATATCGGCAGAGGCGGTGAAGATGCTCCGCAGCAAGCAACTGGTGGAAGGCAGGAAGAATGCGCTGATTGTGGCCAAATCCATTGCCCAAGCGACGGAGCAGGAAGCGGAGTATAGCAAAGCTAAAGGCTTTAGTAAGGAATTCTGTTGTAATCTGATTCTAAAAGCATTGGAAGAACATGATGGCCTTCCGAAATTCAAGATTAACCAACTTCTTTTTGAATATCTTCCTCAGCATCTAACCGAGGAACAAAAAGATTGGAAGGTATCCAGACTTTTGACAACACTACGAGATTCCGGTGATATTTTTTTGGATACGGGTAAAATCTGGCGGAAATCCAAATAGGATCACAGGAAAAAACGCAGGAACTTTAAGCGAAAAACGCAGGAACTTTAAGCGAAGTTCAAGGCGTAAAAAAACATCAACTGGCCTTCTGTGCGGCTAAGTGGCAGTTTTGCCCTTGAAATTTTAAGAGAACTTTAAGTAAAAAACGCAGGAACTTCGCAGGAAATCCTCACGAACATACTATAATGGGTGCAAGTCCCTAAACCGCCCTGATATTGGGACGGTTACAGACAAAGGCAAGGTGTCCGCTGCGATACGGAATCTGAAGGAAGCCGGCGGCAATGTATAGCAGTCATAGTGCGCCCCTTTGCCAAACTCCCGGAGTTGCCGCCTCTCTGAAGCGCCTCCTGGCCCCAATATCTGAAAGCGAAGTGCCGAAAACAAAAAAACAGCCTCAGGAGAGACTGGTCATATATTATCAATCAACTTGGTGCTAGAAATAGTAGCGGAATCCTACTGAAGGTTTGATGCCGAGACTGAACTGTACAGCTGAAGTCGTCGAATAATTATCGGAATCATCGCCCTTAATCTTCAGGTAAGCATAGTCTAGTGTCAAGAGATTTACACTCAGCCCGAGATGTGCTGTAGGTCTGAACTCAAACTGGCCGATGGCGAAATTCATACCGAATCCTGCGACTCCATTTTTCTGAAATTTAGATGAGGAGAGGTCTGACTTATACTGTCCGAAATAACCGCAAATGCCGAATTCCGGTGTGTAATACAGATTGCCGGTTACGTTGAGGTAGTAAGCTATGCTAGGTCCTATAGCAAAAATATTTGTGTTGTCTTTCAGCCACTTGCCATCCTTTTTACCGGTAGGGGATGACAGCAGTTCGTAACCGAGCCCACAGCTTACTCTCCAGTTGTCGGCAAAGAAATATCCGAATTCTCCGGTCAGATTAAATTCTGTGTCTGATGGCGTGGAGTCACCTTTCACGGTTGTCGAGCCGACAGTAACACTGGTTTTGCTGGACCCGCCAGAAATGCCTAAAATTCCACCTACATACATATCGCCCCTGTTCTGGGCGAAAATTGCGCCGCATGTCATAGCCGCGGCCACTAACGTAACGATTAACCGTTTCATTTTCATTTATTGCTTTAAAAAGTTCATCTAAAATAGGAATTATTTTGATAATTGGTATTGTGTTTATTAAAAAATTGTTTCTATGAAAAAGTTGGGCCTGTCAACACGAGAACCGGTCGGGACGCGGCCACAGTCGAATCCGTAACTCGCTGATAATCAAATACCAATTTTACAAGAGCGTGGAAACGCAGCTGTTTTTTGGCCACGTTTCCACGCCCTTGTCTTATAACTCATTGCAAATCAATCCCTTGCAAATTCGCAGCGTGGCCGCGTCCCGCCACCCCATCAGATGGAGGGCCAAGATCTGGTGGCGGGAGGCTCGTGAAGCCCTCTCCGGACAGGCTCATCAGAAAGAACTGACCGTCAAAGACAAAACCATCAGCGAGAAGGACAGTGAGATTCTCCGTCTCAAAGACCAGCTTGCTGCTATGAGCGAGAAACGCGACCTAGAGATGAATGCCGCCGTCACGGAAAAAGATCGGGAGATTGCCGCGCTCAAGGCCACCATCGACCAGAACGCTCAGGCTCTGGAGATTGCTTTACTGAAAGAACGCCAGCAGGCGAAAGAAGCGACCCAGGCAAAGGACGTGGAGATTGCAAGCCTGAAGTCACAGGCCAAGCTTGTCGCCTCAGAAGCGGCACTCCGCGAAAAGAATCTTCAGACAGAATATGAAGGCAAATTGCAGGTCGTCAAATCCGAGGCCGCATCCCGTCTGCGCGTGGCAGAAGAAGTAGAGCGCCTCAAGGACTTCAAGACCCGTCTCTCCACCAAGATGGTGGGCGAGAGTCTGGAAGCCCACTGTAGCACAATCTTCAACGGAGAACTGCGACCGCTTTTCCCGGTGGCCTATTTCGAGAAGGACAATGACTCCTCATCCGGCAGCAAGGGAGATTTTATCTTCCGGGACTATGATGGCGGCACGGAGTATATCTCCATTATGTTCGAGATGAAGAATGAGATGGATGAGACGGCCACCAAGCACAGGAACGAGGACTTCTTCCGGAAGCTCGACGCAGACCGTACCGCCAAAGGTTGCGAATATGCCGTGCTGGTATCCCTCCTGGAGCCCGATAACGAGCTGTACAACGGCGGTATCGTGGATGTGTCACACCGCTATCCCAAGATGTACGTCATCCGGCCCCAGTTCTTCAAGGCTATGATCACCCTACTGGTGAATGCGGCCAAGAAGAGCATCGACTACCAGCGCCAGCTGGCTATCGCCCGCAGCCAATCCATCGACGTTACCAACTTTGAAGGCCAGCTCAATGCCTTTAAGGACGCTTTCGGACGCAACTATCGCCTAGCCAGCGAGAAGTTCAAGACCGCCATCGATGAGATTGACAAATCCATTGCCCATCTCCAGAAGATCAAGGATGCTCTAATTGGTTCCGAGAACAACCTCCGTCTGGCTAACGACAAGGCCGACAACCTCACCATCAAGCGCCTCACCCGTTGCAACCCCACGATGAAGGCCAAGTTTGATGAGACCCGCAAGAAAGCGGAGACGGAAGCTCCTGCAATCAAGGAGTCTTAAGGAGCGCGGGTTAATACTTGGGGACGTAATCGGCCTTTCCCACGAGTGCGTCTTCAAGAATGGCTTCCACGAAGTCATCGGCAGCAAGGTTCAGGGTCGTTTCCTGGACCTTGCTTTCATATTAAAACTTCACCTCGCAAATCTTGACCTGTCCCCAATGGCGGCCATACGGATGAAATCTGAGCCATAGTATTCGTCATCCTCCAGACGCAGAACTGAGTACGGAATGTCGAATATCGGGACCAGTCGGCTTTCAATCATGTAGTCGTCATCCATATCGTCTTTCTTCATCACCAGCAGCGCCCGTACGAGGTCTGCCGTGCGATGATAGGTCCGGTTTGTCAATGTTTCTTTTCATGCCGTAAAGATATAGTTTAAAACTGCCAAAGTTGGTGTGCGGATGTGTTCTTAGGACAACATAGATAGTAAACCGTTCAATGCTATCACAATATCTTCCTGCTGATCAATAGTGGATGTATCAAAAATCAAGAATATTTTTTTCATATCAGAGTGTTTGAAAAAATCTTATATATAGTGAATATATTGAAAAAAGCCTTGGAATTTCGGGTTTCCAAGGCTTTGAGAATGGCAATTCCTACGTTTATTCGGAAATATAAGTGAAAGTCATGTGCTTAGGGTTATGAGAACCAGTATCAGCGAAGAATTTCAGCTTGTGATCGCCAGCCGGTAAGGTAATCTGGAATGAATCATCATTGATGAATTGTCCCCAGTTGCCGCTGCCCTGAATCGGCATGGTTTCGGTAGCCTTGACTCCGTCGATTTCAAAATGATACATGCCCTGAGAGCCGCCACTACCAGATGCAGCGTTTATGGTAATCTTGTAGGTTCCCGCATCTTTCACGCTTATGGAATAGATGTACCATTCTCCACTGGCAAGAAAGCCGATGTTGCCGCCACCTTCGATGGTCACCATTGAACTTGTAGGGTCACCATGCTGGGCGCGGTAAGTGTTTCCGCCACCGCCGCCGGTGTCGTAGAACGCAACGTTCATTCCTCCGCGGTCGAAATCCCTGAACCAGATGACGGCAGGCTCATCTTTGCTGATAACGAACGGATGCCCCTTCACGAACGGGAAGGTAACCTGAACGTCAAAGGTCACAAACTTGGCGAACGAGCCCTTGCGGTAGTGGATTTTCGTAGTTCCTGTGCCTATGCCCTTTACGACTCCGGACTGGCTTACCCTGGCGATATTCTCGTCATCAGACCACCAGCCGAAATCCGTAGCTGGAACGTCGTTGGCATCCGATGGAACCATGTACACCGGAATGGTGACAGTGGCACCGATTGCAAGCTCGATCAGGCTGTCGCACTTTATGGCAACGTCGGTCAGTACAACCTTTTTGCTTACGTAGACCTCAGTCTCGAACGACATGTCTCCCGATTCGCATAAAATGGACGCAGAGCCCTGCTTTATGGCTTTGACCAGGCCTGAATTGTCGACCGAGGCAATGGATTCGTCGCTCGTAGACCATTTGAACGTAAGACTGGACGGACTAGCCGTCAGCTGAATCTCGTCCCCTTCAAACAACGTAACGGAACTGTGATCCACTGTGATGGTTGGGTAAACATCCGTTCTTTGGAAGTTGTCGCATGAAGCAGAAAGCGCCAACAAAGATACCAACGATATATTCAATATTATTTTTTTCATGTCTGCCTCCTACTTTTTTGTTTCTATGATAGTGAAACCCTCGTCCACATCCTTATCCTCCGAATAAAGAAACCTCGTCTCCTCCCGCATCTCATATACATCATTTCCTATCTGATACTTGTAATGCAGCAGGAAGGTCTTATAGGTATTGTACCCATCGTCTATGATTCCGTACACGTTAGGATATTCAGGGTCATCGTCCAGCTGCGTCACTTTAATATCCCGGTAAGGCTTCAGCGTAACCCTGTGATAGCCTTTCGCATCGGCCGCGGCATCGATGTACGCTATCATCGCCTTTGCCTCCAAGGTGTGCTTGTCTTTGCTGAAAGTCTCATTCCCGGGCATCATCCTCACGCTGTTCGCAGTCCAGCAATGAATCGTCTTGGTTCCAGGCATATTGATAGGAGACCCATCCGGCAAGAGTTTTCTGTTTCCCACCATCTGATAACCTATTCCGCTGGAATTAGACCATTGATTCTTTATCGCTATCTTAAGCAGAAGGGAACTCTTGTCTGGATGAAGTTCGGCGCCATCATAGGAAAGGACTCTCACAGGAATGATGTAATCCTTGTCTGGAGACAGGCCTGCGGGGTGAATCGTGACAGGGATAGTGCCAAGCACCTCGCCAGATTTTATTACGCATGTCATGCTGGATATCTCGTATTTATCAGCAGGCATGACAACTGCATATTTCTCGACATCTACGTCATAGTTCGCCTTATTGTACTCATCTACGAGAGTGGAATCCAAGACGATGTTTATTTTGACGTCATTCTTTGGAGCCTTCGTGCCTCCCATCGATAATGACATGTACGTCGTGGTTGTCTCATAGTGAAGGCTGACCGTCATCTTCTTAGTGTTGTCAGACTCGCTCACGAATCCGAAGATGTTCTTGTACTGCTCTTTCTCGAACACCTCCTTGTCGTTGCAAGAAACGATGGAGAATGCTGCCAGAGCCGCTAATATTATGCATTTGTGTTTCATGATTCAATACGTGTTGATGTTAGCTTTCCCAATCCGGGTTCTGGTCGCAAGAAGGGAGCTTGCGGATTTCGCTCAGTGGAATAGGAAGCAGGTAGAGTTTCTTATGAACCAGGCGAGCTCCGATTCTGGAAGTATTCGGAACTGTTCTTTGATAGAAATTCTCCTTAGAGCCATCCACGTTCATTCCCATGATTGTTTCATTCTCTGTTTCCTCGTAAATTCCCCACCTGCGGACGTCGAAGTAACGCTGCCCTTCGTGCAGGAATTCCTTCATTCTTTCGATTTCAAGGATTTTCTGGAAGGTTTCCTCGTCTGCAAGATCATTATTGCTGATTCCCGGCATCCCGGAACGGTGGCGCACGAGGTTAAACGCCGACTTTATCTCATTCAGGTCCCGCGACACCGAATAAGTCTCGTCGCCGAGCTTTATCTCATAAGCCTTTGTCAGATGATTGAGACTCTCGGCATACATGAGCAGTATGTCAGCATACCTTATGATAGGATAGCCTTTATCCATTCTCCTGGCGTTATCTCCGTCCCAGGCATCATTAGGATGAATGTATTTCACAATGACATAGCCCGTAGGGCTGTAGTCCGTCGAAGAATTCTGCTTTCCGTTAGGGGAGTCATAGTAATATGTCACCGTCTGGTTGTACTTCCCAGACATGGTGGTGGAAGACATCGGCCAAAATCTCTCCGAAAACCCTACGCAGGCATAGAAACGCATCTCCCTGTTGTCGTACATGTTATAGACGCCGGCATTGAGCCTGTAGCCCGAGAAAGACTTCTGCTCGTTGGTGAAACCCGATTCCGAGTACGGATAAGCTTCGCTGGAATTGTCTATGGAGCGTCCGTCGTACATGGAATAGCTATCCACTATTTTCTGCGTAAGGGCCATTCCTCCCCATCCTCCGAAGCTGATAGGGAAACCCATCCGGGTATTGTCAACAAGGGTCTGGCTTTTCCTTCCCCAGACATATTCAGGATTTGTGGCTATCACCGCCTCCCCCGTGAACTGCTCCGAATACGACCTCAGATGGTCGATTCCTGCGGCTCCCACAGGATAAGGCTCGTAGAAGTCCGGATCGGAAGTCACTCCCTCTGGCAAAGGCGGAGTCTGCGTATCTTCCTGCACGGTGAATAGACTGTACATCGGAGCTCCGCTCTTTTTCATATTCATCACTCTCTTGCAAGCGGCTGCGGCAATAGCCCAGCGCTCTTCGTCATATTCATCGGTGGTGACATATTTAACTCGGTCCGTTTTCCTGTACCAATTGCCAAAGCACCTTCTGGCTGCTTCCCCTCCATTCCAGAGAGGGCTGGCGTAATAAGTTCTGATTCTTGCGATCAGTCCGTAAGCGGCTCCCTTGGTTGGCCTTCCGAATTCCATCAGAGGATAGGTTTCAGGAAGATATTTAGCTGCCTCCTCAAGCTCGCTGCAGATATATTCCACAGTCTCTTCATTCGTGGCGCGAGCCCTGTCATAATCTCCCAGATCAAGGTTAGAAGGTATTTCCTCGTCCCCTACCAAGATTACCGGTCCATACGCAAGCCAAAGCTTATAGTAAGCATAGGCACGAATGAACCTGTTCAGAGAAAGAAGTTCTGCCCTGTCCTGTGCGGTGAGATCTTTAGCTTCATCTATCCTTGCGAACACAGTATTCGCCCTTCTGATGCACTGGTAGCTTGTCGTCCACACGTTGGAGAAGGAATAAGGGTTGCTGGCAGAGATTTCTCCGAGAACAAGCTTCATTCCATTGTAGCCAAACTGAGTGCCGTACATAGTAAAGGCCTCGTCTGTCGCAAGAGGTCCGGGAAAATCAGCATCCTGATAGAGAGAGCCTTCGTCACGCAGGTCCCCTGTCATGCCCCAGATGTATGCCTGGACATTCCTCTTGTTGGCGAATACTTCGTCAATCTTTATCTCGTCGGAGAAATAGTCATCTATGCTCAGATAGTTGCAGGAAGCAAATCCGGCCGACAAGATCGAGGCTAAAATAACGTATGATATTCTTTTCATGTTCGTGATTTTTTTAGAAGTGCAGATAAACCTGGAATGTAAAAGTGACAGGTATTGGATAAGCCCGGCCGCTGTTTTGAGCCTGCTCAGGATCGAAGATCTTTACAGGCGACCATACGGCCAAGTTATTTCCCACCAGCTGCAGGTCAGCAGACTGGAGTCCGATCTTTTTCATGAATTTTGCCGACCAGTTGTAATTGATGGTAATTTCTTGAAGTCTCAAGTACCTTCCATTTCCTTTCCAGAACGTGGAAGTCTGGGTGTTGTTCGAACTGCTTCCATAGGTCAAGCGTGGATAAATCGCGTCGGGATTCTCAGCCTGCTCGAGCGGAATCCCATGCTTTTCGGCATAATCTTTAGGAATCCATCTGTTCTTGTATTCCATGGCTTGCGCAAGCACGTTTCCGAGCCTTCCGGAAGCAAAAGGAATGTAGCCCGCTCCGCCATAGAAGAAATCTGAATTTCCGGTTCCCTTGAAGAGCACCCCGATGCTGAGCTTTTTGTACTGAAACTCACCGCCGAAGCCGTACATCAGGATAGGAACGATAGCCCCTGACGATGACAGCCCATAAGCGATAGGCACTCGGTCATCGGAATCTATGCGGCCATCTCCATTTACGTCGCGATACTTGATGTCTCCCGGCCTGTATTCACCGAACGTCTGCACCGGGCTTGTATCTATGTCTTGCTGATCTTTGAACAAGCCAAGGGCGTAATAACCCCTTACGACTCCGTAAGGATAGCCTGAGCGCTCCTGATAAGGATAGGCAGGATTCGACTCCTCCCAATTCTTGACATCATTCTTAGAGTATGTGAAATTGGCCCTGAGGGTGAGGTTCATGTCGCTTCCAATCTTCTGCTTGAATGAAACATTGCCATCAGCGCCGTATGAACGCATCTTACCTATGTTGGAGTAAGGCCTGGACATGAGCCCGACATAGAGAGGAACTTGCTGGCGTTCCTGGAATATTCCGTCACGCACGTCATTGAAAAAGTCCAGGACGAAATCCACCTTATCGACGAAAAGCGTTCCCTCGAATCCGAGGTCGAACTTAGTCGCCACCTCCCATTTGAGGTTGTCGGCACCTGTGTACGTTTCCCAAAGAGTTTCCGCAGAGGCCGATCCCCAAGGGGAAGTCGTACCTCGATTGACGATTGTAAGGTAAGGGAATCTCTTGGATGAAATCCGGTCGTTCCCGACCGTTCCGTAAGAAGCCCTGACCTTGAAGAAATTCAGCCAAGGCAGATTGTCCTTCATGAACTTATATTGGGTAGGCACCCAGCCGACAGCCACGGAAGGGAAGAATCCGAAACGCCTGCCTTTCTGGAAGTTCTCCGATCCGGTGTATCCGAAGTTCAGGTCTATCAGATAGGTGTCAGAGTAGCCGTAAGTCAGCCGGCTGGATATTCCTTGATATCTCTTTGGGATGGCGCTCATGTTGCTGACGCTCTCGCTGGAATACTTATCATCGGACATATAGTAGTAGACAAGGCCAGAAACCCTGTGGTCTTTGCCGAACAGACGATCATAATTAAGAGTGGACTCGAAGTGATATTTCCTATAATTATTCGTTGTCTTATTGTAAGAAGCAGCTTGCTCGCTAACCCTCTTGATCGTCACCAGTTCTCCGGTAGATGTCCTGCTCACCGCCTCGTAAAGCTCCGGCTGGACATGGCGGCTCTCGCTGAACCATGAAGTGTAATCGAAAGCACCCTGCGCGCGAATCCTAAGTCCCTTAGTGATCATGCCCAGGTCTTGTTCAAGAGCGACTGTCGTCTTAGACTGGAACTCTGTGTCCAAACGTTTTCCCAAACGGTTGATCATAACGTAAGGGGAAGTCTGCGCACCCTGTCCTACGCCCGGCAACTGTCCATTGGAATATACAGTGGGAAGTCGAAGAGGATGAATATTTGCCTGGGCGGACCAGATGTAATCTGTGTTTGCGACGCCAGGATTCCTGTTCACGGCCAGGTGACCCGTGCTACCGAAATAAAGCTTGGTAGTCGGAGTCAGGTTCATGTCAATGTTGGAGCGGAATCCGTATGTATCGTAACCGACGTTCTGGGCGTAAGGGCTGGAATGGTCCACTTTATAGGCCGCATCTTCCTGATTGACAGACAAAGACAGGAAATATTTCGCAGCCTTGGCTCCTCCTTGCGCACTCACATAGTAGGCCCTCTTCCATGAATTATTCTTCACGATTTCCTTCTGCCAGTTCACGTCTGGATAGAGATCGGGGTCCAGATTATTGCGGATAATGTCCATCTCGACGTTGGAATACAGCGGCTCTTCTCCGCGCACCTCTCTGGCTTCATTTGCAAGAGTTGCATAATCGTATGCACCCACATAATCAGGAAGCCTCCTAAGGTGAGACAAAGTAGTTGAAACCCTGCCAGTGATGCGTACTTTGTCCGTGCTGCCTCGTTTCGTGGTGATAAGCACGACTCCGTTGGCACCCCTGACGCCATAAACTGCGGTGGCAGATGCATCTTTCAGGACGGAGAAATTCTCGATGTCCGAAGGGTCTATCGAGTTGATGTCGCCTTCCAGCCCGTCAATCAGCACAAGGGCAGAAGAATTAGCTCCGAATGTCCCTATGCCTCGAATCCAGAACTCGGCAATGTTTTTGCCTGGCTCTCCGCTGGTCAAAGAAGAAATGACGCCAGCGACTCTGCCCCCGAGGAGGTTACTGATGGATGTCGTAGGCTGATCAAGCAGTTTTGCGTCAATGGATGTCACTGCAGCCAGGTTAGATATCTTCCTCTGGGTGGTACCGAGAGCCGTGATGATGACCTGGTCAAGTTCCTGAGTCGTTTCCGTGAACGTTATGCTAATTTTCGTGTTTTCCTTTACGACGATATATTCAATGTCCTTGAACCCCATCATCTGGAAAATCAGCTTGTCGCCTTTCTGAGCCTTGATGGAAAAATGCCCTTTGTCGTCAGTCATCGTTCCCACTGTAGAACCTTGGACTATTACGGCGACTCCAGGCAGTGGGCCATCCTGGTCATAAACCGTTCCTGCCAGCCTGTAAGTCTGGGCATGGGCTTGAAAAGATCCTATCATCAATATGATAGAAATCAGGAAATATAACTGTTTCTTCATTAGAATAATCTTTAGTTGATGGATAGTTTGCGGACTCTCCTGTTGCCGAAGTCAGCCACGTAGACAGAACCGTCTTTGCTTATTCCGATGCCTCTTGGATACTTGAAGAGAGCCTCTTCTTTTGTGCCGTCTTTCCAGCCTGACTTTCCGGGAACTCCCAGCACTGTCTCCACCTGGTTCTCCGGAGTTATCCTCCTGATGCAGTGGTTATCGCAGTCGGCAACGTAGATGTTGCCGTCATTATCGCTGAAAAGCTGGGCCGGGCAATTGAACCGAGCCTCGGCAATCTTGCCATCCCTGTGGCCGGTGATGCCGCTCGTCAGTTTCTCCATCTCCGGCTTGTCCTTGTTGAGGTCGACCTTCGCGATGGAATTGGCCATGCCTGTCATATTGCTCCAGCAAGCCACGTAAAGCACGTTAGGGTCTGTTGGCCGGAACGTAAGGCCGAAAGAATCTCCGTTAGGAGTGTCGCAGACAACCTCTGCCTCATAAGTCACAGGATTGATTTTCACTACCTGGCCGTAATAGAAACGCGTGTAAATGAATCCGTCGTAAGGATTCACCACGAAAGTGTGCTTATAGCCGTTCGCAGGACGGCCTGCAGAACTCTTCGACCAGTCGATCTTTGCGCCGAAGTCCCGGACCCTCAGACCCCACATCTCTTTCGGATCCATCTCGACGAACATCCCGACTGTAGTCTCGGTAGGGGCCATGACCTTCTGAGTGACAGGGTCAACGCAAGGCACGTTCGCATAGTACTGAGTCGAAATCGTCACCAGTTCATTCGTCTTGAAATCAATCCTGGCAATGCCATTGACGCTCCCTCCATCTCCGTTTGAGCTGCTGTGGTCTATTACGAACACGTTTTCGCTGCTGTCTACGCAGCAATAATAAGGAGAGACTTGCGCCTCGCTCAGGTCTCCGGCTTTATAGATGCCGGTGCCGTTGCCACAGACCGTGGTCACAGTGGTAGAGACCGTGTAAGCAAATGTTTCTTCGTAGGAAAGAGAGTCCTTGCCGTTCGACACGGAGATGACGCAAGTATCACCAGGGAGCCGCGGAGCCTGCACGTACAATTCCGTGCCATCGCGGCTGACCCCGATGACAGGAGCTTTTCTCTGATTAAAATATACCCGCATCTGGGAAGGGTCACCGAAGCCTTTCCCTTGCAGGATGACCTTCTCTTGATACTTCCCGTAATTAGGATGGAATGACGTAAGCGCCAGAGACTCTTTCGATGATGTGCCTCCTTTCTTGTCATCATCATTGCATCCTACGCATAATGCAAGCGCACATGCCAGGATACAGGCCGGTTTGGAAGAAAAACGAAAGAATGTTACCATTGGTTAAAAATTTAGTGGTGTCATTAATAATTTTATATGGTTCTTTTAATGCAACTTATGTCTTTCATTGTCTCTTAAGTTAATACTTTCTCCTGCAATACTATCGTTATTTAAACAGGTACAGTGTTGTTCTTAGTTAAGACCAAGCTGCCTGACGAATGTAAAGCTTGCTTGGTACTGTGTACGGTTGATTCCTTGGTGACGACGGTGGTAGTTGTAGTTGTCAATAAATCTCTTGATTCCAAAGAACAGATCCGCGCCGTTTTCCTCCGGCTGGATGTAAATATACTCGTATTTTATCGTTTTACAAAATCTTTCTATCCAGATATTGTCTTTAGCACGGCCGCGGCCGTCCATGCTGACCTTCATTTCAGAGTGCTGAGAGCAGGCGTCAGCCCATTCCTTGCTCGTAAACTGGCAGCCCTGATCGGAGTTGATTATTTCCGGTACTCCATGCCTTGAAATGGCTTTTTTGAGTACCTCTATGCGATGTATTGTGTCATACTGAGAAATTATTGACTTATGAAAATAGATCTATAGGAGGATTATTTCTTAACATAGGCCGTAGCCCTGCCGGTTCCTGTCTTCTCGATGAGCATCTCGATGCTGATGTACTTGCCCACAATGAATCCGGCGCGGTACAGGAGGAGAAGCGTCAGAAGGCGGCTCATGCGGCCGTTTCCGTCATTGAACGGGTGGATGCAGAGGAAGTCCAGGATGAATATCGGCATCAGGATCAGCGGATTATAGGTCGCGGCCTCGATGAAGAGTTCTTGGCGGCCACGGCATTCGTGGAGGCGGGTCAGCAGAGCCACGACCTCCGGCGTGAGAAGTTCTTTGGGGCGGTTTATGAAATCAAATTCATGCATAGTGCGTATTGTTTATAGGGCGAAGTAGGAGTACCGCAATTGGTGTTTACAAATACTAAGCTATAAGCAGAGTGAAGCACTATGATCCAACCATGACAATATAGAATCCTGTTGTGAGTTGTAAAATTCTGTCTGAAATGGTCTGAGACTGGCGTTGAGAGAGTTGTGTTTTTCTTTATTAAAATTTTCCAAAATGGATTATTTGATTTGGATTATTCAAAACGGATAATTATTTTTGCTAAAAATGTAGCTCGTTATGAAAACAATTCATAATCCGTTTATAACCAGAGGGTATATTCCAGATGAATGTTTCTGTGGCAGAGTCAGCGAGACGCAGAGGTTGGCAAAATCATTGATGAACGGGAATGACGTGGTTCTGTTCTCGCCTCGCAGAATGGGCAAGACGGGATTGATAACGCACGTGTTCGAGCGGGAGGAAATCAAACGTTCTTACTACACGTTTTTTGTTGATATTCTGCACACTACAAGTCTCAGAGAGTTCACTTTCTTTTTGGGTAAGGAAGTGTTCAGGGCGTTACAGCCTGCCGGAAAAAAAGTCCTTGATAAACTCGTAAGTGCGTTGAAGTCGCTTCAAGGCAAGATAACCTACGATTCCGTTACCGGACAGCCGTCGTTCGGTGTGAGCCTTGGGGATATTCAGCGGCCGGAGTTCACATTGGAAGAGATATTCAATTACCTCGACAATGCGGGGAAGCCGTGTCTCGTCGCGATTGATGAGTTTCAGCAAATAAATGAATATGAGGATGGTAACGTCGAGGCCCTCCTTCGCGGGCATATTCAGAAAATGAAGAACTGCCATTTCGTGTTTGCGGGAAGCAAGAGGAGCATTATGAGCGCGATGTTTCAGTCCCCGGCTCGTCCTTTCTATAAAAGTGCTGATCCATTGGAACTGAAGGCTCTCGATAAAGACATTTACTCAGATTTTGTCGGGAAGATGTTCAATGAATATGGCAAGAGGATAGCCAAAGCGGTGGTGGAGTACGTCTATGACTTGTTTGAAGGATATACTTATTACATGCAACGTGTCTTTAATGAGGCTTTCGCGTCGATAGATAGGGGAGAGGAGTGCTCTATTGACGTGTTACGGATGTCAATAGACAACATATTGTTGATGAATGAGGTTCAGTTCGCCGAGCTGATGTCTAGCCTGACAGAAAACCAAAAACGAGTTCTGTCCGCCATCGCGAACGAGGCGCACGTGCGTAATGTCAACACGTCCGCTTTTATTAACCGCTATCAGCTATCCACCGCCAGCGTTGTCAACGCCGCCATCCGCAAACTCCTCAAGGAAGACATCATCACCGTTGATTTGAAGGAATATTCCATCCCAGACAAGTTCCTCTGGCTCTGGGTCAATCGGCAGTACAATAACGCTTGATGCTGGATCGATGGCAAGTGGTGGTGTGGCACTTAATGGGTTGATAATAAGCTTAATAAGTAAACTCGTAGTGTCGGTTTTCGTACCACGAGTTTGCTTATAGTACTGATAAATAATAGGTTATTTGCCACGACCTCCCTATTTGTTGTCCGGTGAAAGGCTGTGATCGCCGGACAAAATGGCTAAAAGGCACGGTATGTCCGGCGCAACGGTGCTTTGGGTGGACAAATCGCATTGAGATGCGAAGAGAGGAGGCCCAGGAGAGGAAACGTAGCAATGATGGCAAGTGGCGGTGCACAAGTGACATGTTTCCGTCACGATGATTCTTGCGTGAAAATGTGTATATTTGTAGGTTTTTAGTGAGCGTTATGGAATATGCCGGTACGTAGTTGCCGGAAGAGGGGGAAGTTGCCGAGGCATATTCAGATGACTTTGAGAATTTTTAAAGTACAACAATACTATGACACAGGACGAACTGTTCAAGGTGCTGGTGGCACATTGCAAGGAGTACGGGTTCATATTCCCGTCAAGTGAGATTTATGACGGACTGGCCGCGGTCTATGACTATGGCCAGATGGGCGTCGAGCTGAAGAACAACATCAAGCAGTACTGGTGGAACGCTATGACAAGGCTGAATGAGAACATCGTCGGCATTGATTCCTGCGTGTTCATGCACCCTAAGACTTGGGTGGCTTCAGGCCACGTGGCGGCGTTCAATGACCCGCTTATCGACAACAAGGACTCCAAGAAGAGGTATCGCGCCGACAATCTGATCGAGGACTATCTCGGCAAGATCGAGGAGAGGATGAACAAGGAGGTCGAGAAGGGCCGCAAGAGGTTCGGAGAGGCCTTCGACGAGGAGCAGTTCCGCGCCACTAACCCTAACATTCTGAGGGAGAAGGCGAAATATGACGAGGTTCACAACCGTTATGTTGCAGCCGAGCAGGCCAACGACCTCAAGGAGTACAAGCAGATCATCCTTGACTGTGACATTGTGGATCCGATTTCCGGCACGAAGAACTGGACCGACGTGCGTCAGTTCAACCTGATGTTCTCTACCCAGATCAGCAACACCGGCGAGGCGGACGACAAGATCTACCTGCGTCCGGAGACGGCACAGGGAATATTCATTGAATATCTCAACGTCCAGAAGACGGGCCGCATGAAGATTCCGTTCGGTATCGCCCAGATCGGAAAGGCGTTCAGAAACGAGATCGTCGCGAGACAGTTCATATTCAGAATGAGAGAGTTCGAGCAGATGGAGATGGAATTCTTCTGCCGTCCTGGCACCGAGATGGAGTGGTTCAAGAAATGGAAGGAGAACCGCATGAAATGGCACGTCAACCTCGGGATGGGTGCCGAGAACTACCGTTTCCACGATCACGAGAAACTGGCCCACTACGCCAACGCCGCGACCGACATCGAGTTCAACTTCCCGTTCGGTTTCAAGGAGTTGGAGGGAATCCACTCACGTACAGACTTCGACCTCGGCAACCATCAGAGACTCTCCGGAAAGAAGATCCAGTACTTCGATCCGGAGACCAACGAGAGCTACGTTCCTTACTGCGTGGAGACCTCCATCGGTGTGGACAGAATGTTCCTCGCAGTGCTGAGCCATTCCTACAAGGTCGAGCAGCTTGAGAACGGCGAAACCCGCGTCGTGCTGGGCATCCCGGCGCCGCTTGCCCCTGTCAAGGTGGCCGTGCTGCCTTTGATTAACAAAGACGGCCTGCCGGAGAAGGCTCAGGAGGTGATGAACGATCTCAAGTACGATTTCAACTGCCAGTACGATCCTAAGGACTCCATCGGCAAGCGCTACCGCCGCCAGGACGCCATCGGCACGCCGTTCTGCGTGACCGTTGACCACGACTCGCTGAACGACAACTGCGTCACCATCCGCGAGCGCGACACCATGGAGCAGAAAAGGGTTCCGATCGCCGAGCTCCGCACCATCATCGACAAGGAAGTCAACATGAACAACCTCCTCAGGAAACTTTAGTT
>OGOB01000224.1_pt1 | contig 36999 bp, 24 predicted proteins | sample 1573611 | NCBI WGS metagenome assembly OGOB01 (sample SAMEA2582016, study PRJEB24529) | metagenome | biome: Human gut stool | place: China | collected 2011 | reverse complement strand
GCAAAGTTATATACCACTTAATCAAACTGACAGTCGTACTTTATCGAATGCTTACGCCATGCCAGATACACAAAAAAAGAGGCTATGCCAAATTGACACAGCCTCTCGGATTACCAAGATACCTTTAGTAAGAAAGTACTTTTATCTGAATATTATCAAGATACAATCGATGCTGCGCCTTTCCAGGGTCGGTTCCATCATCCCTTGAACCTCCGATTCCGATTCTGGAGCCAGGCTCGACATTATCAAGAGTAATGGTCACCCTCTTCCATTCACGGGTCTCATGAATGTTGAATTTTTTCTCTTGTGAAACGGTCGCATTCTTTATAAAGTGAGATGCATCTACCTCGCCTCCTGTAAGTACTTCAACTTTGGCAGTGAATGGGTCTGGTTTTGCTTCCATATAAGGCGAAATGTCGAAAGAAACTTCAAGTTTCGCATTCCCACTCAGGCATGAGAGTGGTGGGGTGACGATAGTTCCGGTAAGACTGGAAGCTCCGATTTTGAGACTTCCCGGCTGTACGCATACCACTCCGGCCTTATTCGTCTCAACATTTTGTGCCCAAGACTCCATTCTTGTTGACGGGATGTAATTCTTTAGAGTATTGAAAAGTCCCATGTGGGTTCCTGGCTTACAGCCGAATAGTTGTGCGTTCGTCGCTTCTGCAAATGGGTTCTCTCCCTCCAATTTATACATTGTCGTTGAAGAAGAGCGTGTGCAAGAACTGTATCCTGCAGTTCCATATACGGTTTCATAGCCGTAGTAGAACTGGCTGAAGTCTTCATAAAGGATAATATCACCGGCAGACGCAGTTGTGGCAGGAATCTCCTTTATCTTGGATTTGCTGGTTGTGGCTTTCAGGACACCATTTATATTCTTGGAGGAATCCGTGATCCTGATAACGTAGTTGTTATCTGGATCCAATCCTGATAATGTGAAAGATGTTTGGTATGGAACAGGCCAAGCTGAAGTTTTATAGTTATACATGGTTTCTTGCTTGTTTGCGTCCCAACTCTTGGCTATCTTGCCACCTGTTATGTTGAACTTCGTGACAGCATTTGTCATGGCCTCATCTTTGAACACTTCTATTGTGTAGGAGTCGTCAATGTCCGCCAGTTTGTTCTCGAAATTGTTCGCGGACCACTGGAATCCTATCTGGGACTCATTGGCAAAGACCAGTTTGGTCTTAATCTCGGCAACTGGCGCTGTTGTGGTTACAGTGACCACTTTGGAGTACTCGGATGATGATTCGCCGGCTATCGCCTTCACCCTGATGTCATATGAGGTTTCTGGCGTTAAGTCTGCAATCTTGTAAGAGGTCTCTCCAGTCTCATGACTCGTCCATTCCGTCGCTGATGTTTCCTTATATTCGACCACATAGGATGCAGCGTCTTTAACAGGCTCCCACTTTGCGGTGATGGACTTGTCAAGAGCTTCCGCTGTCACTACCGGAGCGTCAAGTTGAATCATCACAGAACCATAAGAGATGACTTTGATGACAAGTTCGTCAAGGTACATTCTCTGTTGAGCGCTTCCTGCTGATCCTGTCTTCCTTACAGGACCTACCGCAATTCTTGATTTGGACGTGACGTTGTTAACCCTGACACTATATGATGTCCATTCTTTCTTGTTTTCAAGTGTAAGTTCCTCTGATGTGGAACTGTTCACCGTTAAAACATTTTGAGCGCCAATAGTAGAACTTCCAACATTGATGACTTGAATGTCAAGAGGATCTGCCGTCTGGTCTTTTTCGTAGTATGGGCATGCTTTAAATGATACCTCAACAGTGGCAGTGCCGGTCAAGGAAGAGAGTTCAGGTGTCGCGATTTGACATATATATTTTGATGCACCTAGTTTCAAGTGTCCAGGACGCACACACATATAACTGTTGGCTGAACCTTCGTTAATCACTCCCCAAGTAGCAAGTCGCGTGCTAGGAACCGCACCTTTCAGGGTGTTGAACAGACCCATTTCAGTAGTTGCGCCTACAAGGTACAAGTCTGATCCTTGCGGATTCTCGCCTGATGCCGGAACAAGGGATGTCGCACTGGATCTGCCATTGGAAGAATAACCTGGACCTTTGTAGATATAATCACCACCCCAAACAAATTCGGAAAAATCTTCCGATAGAATAACATCGCCTACGGATGCTGGAGTATTGGAAATCTGTACAACATTGAAAGCGGAGGTCTTGCCTTCAACAGGATCGCTTGTGAGGTTTGTCTGCATGTCCGTAACCTTAAACCAATATTTGGTATCACTCATAAGGCCTGAGAACATGAATGCAGGTTGGAAAGCCCCATAGATTTTCGAACTTTCAGGAATCTCCCATGACACTACGAGTTTAGAGCAAGCTTGATCGGAATAAAGCTGAACATTATAAGGCCTTCTGGCATCTTTTGCTATAGATGCAAATTCGCTTTCGGACCATTGGAAGATAAGTGTTGAAGATGTGGCGTGATGTAATTTGGCTGTAGGAGCAACATCTTTAGGAATGACAGGGCCGACACCGACTTCAAATACTTTCGTGTCTGTCGTTTCGGCATAAACCCATTCGGAGCATACAGTGCCTGAGGTGGCGTTGTATTCGGCTCTTGCCCGCACATTGTACTGATCCCCTGTTTTCAGCCCATCGATAACAATTGAACCTTCTCCCAGAGTCTGCTCTTTCTCTTTGGCTACAGCATCCGTGGTTGTGTTGATGAGTTGAAACCTGATTATAGTTGCGTTCTGTGAACAAGCCTTGCTGTCATCATAGTTGAAAGCGAGTGCTGTTGCGGATGCGGAGGACTCATTGTAAGAAATGTTTTCCACAACGGGGCTGTTCTTGTCTATGAATCCGACACCAATCTCAAAAGGACTCGGTTCCTCATTATAAGTAAGGTAAACCCAGTCAGAGAATATGGATCTGGCATAGTTCGCTCTTATCCTTACATAGTATCGGCTGAATTTTTTCAGACCTGTGAAAGTCGTGGCGTTTTTGACCTTTACCTTTTCGTCGCTGTAAACGATGGTGTGGGTGACGCTGTTGTCGTAATTGTCGCCGTTGTTGAGTTCTGTGGTAAGCTGGACGGTCGCGCTGGTCGCTCCAGCCTCAATCATGCTGGCGTCGTCCCAGTAGACTGAAATGGATGTTTCCGATGAATTGTCTTCATCATAAGTGAATTCCTTCGGTGCTGGTTTGGATGAGTCTATGCCAAAGTGCTCTTCTTCTTCACATCCTATAAAAAGAGAAGATGCCAAGGCTACGGCCGCGAGGGCTTTAATGGATTTCATATTTTCTTTAGTGATTGTTAGTTGGAAACTGTAAATACTAAAATTAAGGCTATGCTTCTTAAGCACCCTTAACAACCATCAGAAAGATGTAAGATGTCACTCGAAAGTGAACTTTATTTCAGTTTGCCTGAGACAAAGATATTCAAGTTAAATGAAAAATGCAAGGCGGAGACTGAATTTTTTTGTACTTTTGTGAATCCTTTCAATCGTTTTTAGTCGTAAGTCTGAAATTCGCTGTGGAAGGTTACCCGGTAGGGTATCATGGTATATGTGAACTTATATATGTCAAGTTATGAGGAAGGTATTAAGGTTTTTATTTGTTATTGTGCTGTCTGTGTGGGCGGTGGACTTGTCCGCACAGTCTCAGGCCGTACAGTTTTTCGCTCATCGCGCCAGCCGTTTCGAGTATGATGAGAACACGCTCCCGGCATTCAAGGCTTGCTATGAACAAGGAATAAGGGGCTTTGAGACCGACATCAGAATGAGCAAGGACGGACAGCTTGTTGTGAACCACGATGAGACGTTCGCCAGATTGACTCCGTGCACCGGTGCGGTCGAGTCGATGACATCTGATGAGATCCGCAAGTTGACAACATTCCAGGGCAACAAGATTCTTTTCCTTGATGAGCTTGTGGGCTTCCTTTCGGACAAGGATGGCCTCTACGTTGAGTTTGAAATGAAGGTCAGCCCGACATCAAGTTATCCGGAGGATCGCCTTCGCGAGTATTGCGACAAACTCTACAAGGCGGTCATGTCCAAGAAGCCGGAGCATTCCACTTATCTGTTCACGTCCAGCAGCAGAGATGCCTTGAATATGATGAGAAAACTTCATCCGGACGCTGACATGCTCATGATTTTCAGCAAGCCGGTTTGTGATGAGACCATCCAGATGGCGGAGGCTATGGGAATCAAGCGGATCGGGTGCAACATGAATGGTACTACGCGCTCCATGGTGAAAAAGGCAAAGGAAGCCGGTCTGGCCGTTTCCCTTTGGCCTTCAAGGACTCCTGAGGACATCATGCTGGGCGTGTATCTCGGTGCGGAGTATCTGTGCTGCGACAGGGCCATCGAGGTGAAGAAATTTTTGGACGAAAAGGCCACGTTTGTGAAATACAAATAGTTTTTTTGCTAAAAGGGCGCTTTAACAAAATCATTGAAGTTTAATAGTATAAATATTCATTATTTAAAAACATTGATGCGAGGATAAAGAACCATAATAACCTTGTAAACCATTAGAAATAATAACCAAGGATTTCAGTTTGCCGCAGAATCTTGAACCTTGCTATAGGTTCTGGTAATTATTTTTATTGAAAATTTATTACGATTGAAATGAATCACATAATAACCAGTTCTTCTCCCGAAAAGGGGAAGAGTAGACAATTGTTATTGCTTACGAAAGGTTTGATGACGACCGTTATGGCGATTCTTTTGTTTCTGGTGCCATCTGAAGTGTTTGCTCAGAAACTCACTGTATCAGGTTTTGTCAAAGAGGCCGCTACCAATGAGCCTGTTCCGGGGGCGGTTGTAATGGTTAAGGGCACATCTGTGGGTACATCGACTGATGCGAACGGAGCGTACACCCTCAAGGCTGACGCCAACGCTGTCCTTGTATGCCAGCTTTTCGGTTATAAGACTGTAGAGGTTAATGTCAGCAAGAGAACAAAATTGGACATCCTTCTTCAGGAAGACACCCAGATGCTTGACGCGACTGTTGTGGTCGGTTATGGTACTCTCAAGAAGACTCAGTTGGTGGGAGCCGTCGAGAACCTGTCGGGTGAGGAACTTGAAGGCAGGACCAACTCCAATGTGACAAGGTCTCTTCAGGGACAGATCCCGGGGTTGAACATCGTTCAGGCTGACGGTAAGCCTACCCATCAAGGGTCTATCACCATCCGTGGCAATGGCACTTCATATCAGTCCAGAAAAAAGGTCGGTGGTGGCGCAGGCAACCAGAAGCACTCGATCGGCCAGGGCAGCAGCGCCCTTGTCCTCATCGACGGAGTCGAGGGAGACCTCACTACAGTGAATCCAGAGGACATCGAAACTGTCGCTGTCCTTAAGGATGCGGCCTCTGCTGCCGTATACGGTGCCAGAGGTGCTTTCGGTGTCATCCTCGTGACAACCAAGGCTCCGAAGACCGACAAGATTTCCGTGAACTACAACGGCTCTGTCTCATTGAACAGAAGAAACATCATGTGGGAGGACGAGCTTGTCACAGATGGCCTTCAGTGGCTTGATACCTTTGTTGAGTTCTTCAGGAACGACAAACGCACTCCGACTTCCTCCGGTTCTTTGCCTGGTAATGTCAATAACAGGTCCAATACCTATTCTGAGGCTTATCATGAGGAGTTCCGTCGTCGTAAAACTGATCCTACCTATGAGAATTACGGTAAGATTTATGGTGACGGAAAGGATGTCGGTTTCGGCGGCAACTATGCTTACTATGGAAGCACCAACTGGCTTGACATGTTCTACAAGGACATGAACATGACACAGAACCATAACCTCAGCATCAATGGCGCGTCAGAGAAGGTTAGCTATGCCATCAGTGGGCGTTATTATGGACAGGACGGCATCTATAAGCTTGGCAATGAGGACTTCAACCAGTTCAATCTTCGCGCCAAGGGTTCCATAAAGATTACTGATTGGTTGAAATTGACCAATAACACCTCGGTGTTCAAGCGTAAATATCACCAGCCGATGGTGACAGGTGGTTCACAGCCGCTTCTCCGCCAGTTCGAGCATAGAGGACAGCCAATCTATCCGGCATTTAATGAAGACGGTACGCTTACGTTCTATGGCGCTTCTTGTATGTACGGTGCGTTTGAAGACGGTAATACTTATCAGGAAAATAACAAACTGGATATTATCACATCCACCACTCTTGATTTCGAGCCGATCAAGAACGTCCTGAAATTCACAGGCGACTTTACTTACAAAGCCATCCGTTCCACTCAGGCAAGAGTCTCTTGCATCCAGAGTGGTTATAGTGCCCCAGGTGCTTTGGAGACTTACAATAACTCCTCTTATAAGTCAGACTGGCGTTTCAACACTGATTACATCTCCTCAAACATCGTCGGGACATACACTCCGAAACTTGGTGACAACCATGATTTGAATATCGTGGCTGGATGGAATCTTGAAAAGACGAACTATCGCCGTTTTTATCTTACCAGAAAAGACCTTCTGTATCCTTCCATCCCTTCATTTGAACTTATGGCGTCTGACGAGTATGGTGTGGAGGATCGTGGTCACGACAAGAGCATGGTCGGTTTCTTCGGGCGTGTGAACTACACTCTTCTCAACAGGTATATAGTCGAGGTGGCCGCACGTTACGATGGTTCCTCATTGTTCCCTTCATATTCACAATGGGGTTTCTTTCCTTCAGCGTCCGTAGGTTGGAGACTGTCCGAGGAGCCTTGGATGAAATGGGCCAAGTCTTGGATGAACAACTTTAAACTCCGCGCCAATGTGGGTTCCCTCGGTAACGCGACCATCGACCCTTACTCATTCCTGGAGCTTATGGGTGTGTCAAAATCCACAAAACTCATCAACGGGGAGAAAATTCCTTACACAACGGCCGCCGCGATCATTCCTGACAACCTTACCTGGGAGACTGTCACCACTTATGACGTGGGACTTGACGCTGATTTCCTGAAGAGCCGTCTCTCGATCTCGGCTGACTACTATGTGCGTGATGTCAAGGATATGTTCATTCAGGGTCCGGATCTTCCTGAGGTGCTTGGTGATTCCACCCCTAAGGGGAACTACGGCGCTATCCAGACAAAGGGTTGGGAAGCCACGATCGGCTGGAGAGACTCGTTCAAACTCGCCGGTAAGGATTTCAATTATAACATCAAGGCCAGTGTCTGGGATTCACGCACTTGGGTGAAGAAGTACTATAACATCAACGGTGACATCCTCAACTACTATGAGGGTAAGGAACTTGGTGAGATCTGGGGATTCAGGACCGACGGGTACTTCCTCAGCAATGAGGAGGCCAACAACTGGGCGACCGATAAATTCCACAAGAACGGATCCAACTTCAGGGCGTATGCCGGAGACCTTAAATTCATAGACATCAACGGTGACGGAAAGATTGACTACGGCAAAGGTACTCTTGATGACCATGGCGACCTTGAGCGCATCGGCAATCAGAGCCCTCGCTATTATTTCGGAATCAATCTTGGCGCCAACTGGAACGGAATCGGCGTCAGTGTATTCCTGCAAGGCGTAGGCAAGCGTGACTGGTATCCAAGCTGCGAGTCCGGATTCTTCTGGGGAATGTACAACCGTCCTTATGGCTATCTGCCGAAGATTCATACTCAGGACGCTGTGGAAGTTGATTACTCTACTTCCAACTGGGTGGTCACCAACGCCGCAAGCAAGCCTTACTTCACACGTCAGGTGGCATACGCCGCGAACAGAAATGACGGCCCTCTTACGTTCGAGAATGACTACTACATGCAGAATGCCGCTTATGTAAGACTTAAGAACCTCACTGTGGACTATACTTTCCCAAGCAAGCTTACCAAGAAGATCCGCGTCGAGAAGCTTAAGGTTTACTTCTCCGGTGAGAATCTGCTGACATTCTCTCCGATTTACAAGCACACCAAGATGTTTGACCCTGAGACCCTTGGCTTCGGAGATTCTGACTTCGGTGACAATGTTGGAGGTCTTAGCGGCGTCGGACAGGGATATACCTATCCTATGCTCAAGACATACACCTTCGGTCTGAACATTACTTTCTAATTTGAAGGAAGATAAACTCTAATGAATTTTAATATGAAATCAAGTATAGCAGTTAAATTACTTTTGGGAGCCGCGTCTGTTCTCGCATTGTCTTCATGTCGGGATTTTCTCACGGCAGATCCGGTCAATAAAATCTCAGCCGAGAATTTCTTCAGGACAGAAAGTGATTTGGAGATATATTCCAACGGACTGATTGAGGCATATCGTCCAACCGGAGAGGCTGTCGGCAAAGGCGATAATTATACGGATCTCATCTGCACCCAGACATCTAATGATTTTTATCGTCCCGGCATATGGAACTCTGTCAAGCAGAGTGGCTGGGCTGTCGGAGACTGGAAAGGCATCCGCAGGGCCAACAAGATGATCGAAGGCATTGAAAAGAACAGAAGTCTCTTTGAGGATGAGGTCGCCAATCATTATCTTGGTGTCGCCCGGTTCTGGAGAGCCTATTTCTACTTCTCGAAAGTGAAGACTTTCAGCAATGTTCCATGGATTGATCATGTCGTGAATGTTGATGATCCTATCCTTACCGCAGGCAGGGATGACCGTGAGCTTGTAATGCACAATGTTCTGGAGGATTTGAAATTCGCAAGCGAGAACATGTCCGCCGATCTGAAGACTTACAGTGGCGTGATCAACAAATATGTCGCATTGGCATTCATGTCAAGAGTCTGCCTGTATGAGGGCTCTTTCCGTAAGTACCATACGGTGAACCCGGCTACAAACAACGCATGGTCAGGACAGTATGAGTCTTCTGATGATTTCTTCAACGCCGCCGCCACAGCCGCCAAGTCTGTGATTGATTCCAAGGAGTTCTCTCTTGTTACCGGATCACCTGTCTCGGTTGCCGATGGTAAGGAGGTCGCTTCCTTGTATGACAACATTTGGAGGAGCACTGATTTCGGCAAGTCCCAAGAGGCCATCTGGACCGCGGAATATGAAGGTGGTGACCTTAACGTGTATAACGAGCTTACTTGGGTTGTGAACTCAAGTACGTACGATCAGAAGGCCGCCCCTACCAAGAACCTTGTGCGTATGTTCCTTAACCTTGACGGAACACCGGCAAAGCCGGATGTGTCTGTGACGAAGGAGTTTGACAATAAGGATTGGCGTCTTTTCAACACTGTTCACGGCCCGGGACACTTGTACACGACGTTAGCAGGGGAATCCGTCCCAAAGAAACTGAACTTTACATATACATTCAGCGGGTATCAGTTCAGGAAATGGAGTCAGGAAAAGGAGGAGAATTATTCTAAAGGAAGGAATGATAATGATATTCCTATCCTGCGTTACGCGGAGGTTCTTTTGAACTACGCCGAGGCCAAGGCTGAGCTCGGTCAGATTGATGAGACCATCTGGAATGAGACCGTCGGAGAGCTTCGCAAGCGCGCAGGTGTCAAGAATATTTATCCTGCATCCGCCGGTTATGTCGAGGATGCCTGGCTGAAGTCATACTATGGTGATCCAGCTCTCTCAAACACCATGCTGGAGATAAGAAGAGAGAGGGTTACAGAGTTGATCTGTGAGAACCTCCGCACTTCGGATCTCAGCCGTTGGGCTTGCCAGAATCTGATTGTGGATCGTGGTACAGACAATCGTGGTTGGATGGGTATCTACGTGACCGCCGATGAGTATAAGAACGGCATCCAGTTCAATGGTGAAACGTATAAGTTCAATGCATCTAAAGTTTCTCAGTTTGCTTATAAAACAGGTACCTCAACCGCAGACCAGAACTTGACTCTCTCTGAGGGCGATCATGGATATCTTATTTACAATTACAAGCTTGAGTGGAATGACAGGGATTATGTCCGTCCTATTCCATCGACAGCCTTGACAAAGAATCCTAATCTTGGCCAGAATTATGGTTGGGAGGATTAAAATCTTAAACTATTAAACATGAATAAATTACGATTTAAAAAGAGTTTATTCGGTCTAATGTCTGCAACAACCCTCATGCTGGGGGTTGTTGCTTGCGGTAAGAATGGGGCCGATGATCCGACTCCGGACAAACCGGATCCGAAGCCGACTCCCGGAACGGAGACGGTGATCAATGGCACCTCGATTGAGTCCACAAACACTCTTGTCGGACTGATCACAGATTCCAAGACCGGAAAGGGCATCGCTGGTGTACCAGTCACAGACGGGTATTCCTTTACCACGACAGATGCCAATGGCGTTTACCAATTCAAGGCGAACCGGTATTGCCGCAATGTGTACTATACATTGCCGTCAGAGTATAAGGTGGCGTTGGACAAAGAGACCAAACTGCCTTTGTTTTACTCCACATCGACTATTTCCTACAACCGTCAGAACCGGAACGACTTTGTTTTGGAACCGCTTGATTCTCCTGAGAAGAATTTCACTTATCTGGCCATTGGGGATCCACAGTGTAAAACTGATTCCGACAGAGAGAGATTCCGTACGGAGACATTGCCGGACATGAGGAATTTCATTTCGACCTCACAGGCGAATGGTAAGTATAAGAATGTGTACATCATGTCAATGGGTGACATCACATTTGACAACACCGTTCAGTGGAAGCCAATGCGTAATGTCATGTCAAAGTTCTCGGCCAACGGCACTGATTACATTCCGTTCTATAATATGGTCGGCAATCATGACCATGACGCATCGACAAACACGCAGTATGAGTCAACGCAAAACTATGTCGATCTTTTCGGCCCGGTGGATTATTCTTTTAACAGAGGCGATGTTCATATTGTTGTGATGGACAATGTCCTTGTCACTACTACAAGCGGCAAGACCTGGGATTATGATGCTGGAGTCACGAGTTCTCAGCTGAAATGGCTGAAGGCGGATTTGGATCTGGTGAAAGACAAACAGAACAAGATGATCCTGTTCTGCGCCCATATTCCTTTCAGAGGAGGCGCAAACAGTGGCGGTGCCTCTGTGAACAAGGATAAGAATTATGCAGAGATCCTTAAACTTCTTACGGAATTCCACGAGGCTCATATCATGGTCGGTCACACCCATTATCCTCAGAACTGGATTCACTCCTCTTATGTAACCAAGGGTGGCACACCCGTTTACGAGCATGTCCATGGTGCCGCTTGTGGTGCATGGTGGTCATGCAATATGAATGTGAATGGCGCGCCTAATTGCTATAGCCTTTATGAGATCGAAGGGAACAGCATCAAGAACTGGGTTACCAAAGGCACGAAGAATGAAGTCGGGTATCAAATGCGGGTTTATAACGGCAGCCAGATTTATGGTGGTACGGATGGCACACCTTCAGGAAAATATCGGTACACATGGTACGATGGTGGTAAAGGAGGAACCGCCAATATTACCGCGAAGGGTAATTCAAATCTGAAAGGATCTTTTGTCGCCGCTATATGGAATGACGATGACAGGAACTGGAAAGTGGAATTTTTCCAGAACGGTCAGAAAGTCGGTGACATGAAGAGAGTTCCGTCCAAGGTTCCTGATATATGTGTTGTCTCATATTATTTCAACAATTTGGGTAAGAACACGACGACATGGACCACAACTACTGCTCAGCATTATTGGTACATTGAGGCTCCTGGCGGTGATCCGACCAAGGTGAAGAATTGGGAAGTGCGCGCCACGCAGACAATCCCGACCAGCGGAGAAGTCAATGTCTATTCCTGCACGGATTTGCAGACGGACTATAGCGGATTTTAGAATCCATACATAGGTGTTTTGGAACGGGGAGATTTCCCCGTTCTTTTTTGAGTACTATTTGCTTCGAGAATACTGATGATGAGAATATACAGAAATATTGCATTCTTGATTGTGGCGATGACGTTCATGTCTGCGTATGTGGCCGATGCTATGAGACTGAACGGCACTCGCATAGACAAGAAAAACAATCTCTTCGGTTTGGTCAAGGACTCCCGGACAGGGAAGGGCATCGCGGGGGTGCCGGTGACGGACGGGTACACTTTCACGGTGACGGACAGGAACGGGGTTTACCAGTTTGTGGCGGACGAGAAGTGCAGGAATGTGTACTACACGCTTCCGGCGGAGTACAAGACGGCGCTGGATCCAGTCACGAAACTTCCTCTGTTCTATTCCACGACCCCGATTGACAGGAGCCGGCAGAACAGGAACGATTTCGTGCTGGAGCCGCTTGACGCTCCCGAGAAGGATTTCACTCTGGTGATGATCGGGGATCCTCAGTGCAAGACGGACTCTGATGTCCACAGGTTCGAGACTGAGACGCTTCCGGATCTCAATAGATTCATGTCCGAGTCACAGGCCAAGGGAAAGTACTTGAATGCCTACGCTGTCACCCTCGGCGACCTGACGTTTGACAACACGGTGCAGTGGGGGCCGATGCACAAGGCCCTCTCGGGGTTCGCGCTGGAGTCTGGGGATTATCTCCCGATCTACAACTGTGTCGGCAACCACGACCATGACGCGGCCTGCGTTGATGACTACACGGCCACACAGACCTACGTCGACCTCTTCGGCCCCACGGACTACTCGTTCAACAGAGGAGACGTTCACTTTGTGGTTATGGACGACGTGGCTGTTACGACGACCAACGGCAAGACCTGGAAATATGCCGACAACATTTCCGACCGGCAGCTGGAATGGCTCAAGTCAGACCTTGCCCTTGTGAAGGACAAGGAGGAAAAGATGATTGTCTTCTGCGCCCACATCCAGTTCCGTCACAACGCCGACAAGGACAACCCGGACAAGATCAAGAACATGGCCGCAGCAATGGACTGCCTTACGGACTTCCACGAGGCGCACGTGATGATCGGTCACACGCATTACGCGCAGAATTTCATCCATCATGACTATGTCACGAAGGGAGGCACTCCCGTTTACGAGCATATTCATGGAGCGGCCTGCGGCGCTTGGTGGAGCTGCAACCTCAACCTTGCCGGCTCTCCGAACGGCTACAGCGTTTACGAAGTCTCCGGGAAGACGATGAAAAACTGGCTGGCGAAAGGTACAGGCGAGTCGCCTGATCTCCAGATGCGTGTCTATGACGGCAACCAGATCTACGGCGGAGCGGAAGGTCATCCTTCCGGTGAGTATGAATATTCATGGACGGAAGGCGGCATCGGCCCGAAAGGCGCCCAGGCGCCGGGTTTCTCCGGACTCAAGGGCTGCTTCGTGGCATCCATCTGGAACAGCGACGAGGACAACTGGAAAGTCGAACTCTTCCAGGACGGGAAAAAGGTCGGAGACTTCAAACAGGTTCCTTCCGAAATCGGGGATGTCTGCGTCATCTCGTTCTTCTACAATGACTTGGGACGCAAGACGGCGACATGGTCACGCAGCACGCCGCAGTACTATTGGTACATAGAGGCTCCGGGTGGCGATCCGACCAAGGTTCAGAACTGGGAGGTGCGCGCCACGCAGACCATCCCGGGCGGCGGAGTGGTCAATGAATATAAATGCTCCACGCTTCAGACGGACTATTCCGGATTCCGAAACGTGGAGTAAGGTCAGCGAATATCCCACTTCTAGAAATCTATGGCGGCCCGCATTTCAGGGATGGTCTCGGAAAGAGCCATCCCTTTTCTATAGATTCCCGCGGTGCCGCCTACGAATATGTCGGCTCCCATTCCGGCCATGAGATTGGCCCTTTCCTTGCTGACGCTTCCGTCAACGCTGATGAGGATGTCCTCGCGGCCGTTGGTGTCGAGGAATCTGCGCATTCCGGCGACTTTGTCCATGATCCCGTCCACCATCTTAGCACCTGCGGCTCCTGGGTGCACAAGCATCAGGGTGACCGTGTCAAGCACGTCAAGATACTCCTTGATGGCTTCCACATCGGTCTCCGGGTTGACCGCAAGGCCGAAAAGCCCTCCTGCCTCATGAACCTTGGCTGCCAGCGCGCGGTAATCTTTCTTGACCTCGATGTGTGGGGACACTATGTCGCCTTTGCGGACCGGGAACTTGCTCATTATGAGCTCCGGATCATCGACCATAAGATGAACGTCCACCGGCATTGTCGTGACTGCCTGCATAGCCTTGATGAAGTCCGGCCCGAATGTGAGATTCGGAACAAAATGAGCGTCCATCACATCGATGTGCAGCATGTCCGCGCCGTTCTCTTCCAACGTCTTGATATCCTGCCCCAGGTTCATAAGGTTGGAGCACATCACCGAGACGGAAATATATCTATGTTTCATATTGTCTGTTTTTATTGAATACTCCACTCGGCTCCGTCCTTGGTGTCCTTTACGGTGATGCCGAGGGCCTTGAGGTGGTCACGGATGGCATCGCTGGCCGCCCAGTCCTTCGCTGCCTTGGCCTTGGCGCGTTCCTCAAGCACCATGTCCATCAGTCCGGAGACAATCTCCTGACCCTTGCCGGATTCGGCGGCGGACTCGTCCTTCAGGCCGAGGACACCGAACACGATGTCATCAGAAAGCTGTGTCAGAGTCTCCAAATCACCCTTGCTCAGTTTTAGTTCTCCAGCCTTGGCGGAGTTGACAAGGCGTACCGCGTCGAAGATGTGCGACAGTGCGATCGGCGTGTTAAGGTCGTCGCAAAGCGCCTCATAGACAGCATTGAATATTCCCTTGACCTCCTCGGAAGTAGCCGGGCAGGTGTCAGGAGCAATGGCTGTGATGAACTCGCCGTACTGCATCGCGTCCACAGGATCGCCTTCCGTGCCCTTGGCCGTGTCAGTGATTCCTGCCGCCGAAGCCAACGCACGCAGATCCTTCGCCGCCTGCATCACCCTCTTCAGACCCTTCTCGGCAGCCTGCAGTGCCTCGTTGCTGAAATCCAGCGTGCTGCGGTAGTGCGCCTGGAGGATGAAGAAGCGGACGGTCATCGGGGAATATGCCTGCGTGAGTTTCTCGTGCTGTCCGCTGAACAGCTGTGGCAGGGTGATGAAGTTGCCCAGGGATTTGCCCATCTTCTGGCCGTTGATCGTGATCATGTTGTTGTGAACCCAGTAGTGCACGCCTTGTGTGTGGCGGCTGGCCACATTCTGGGCGATCTCGCACTCGTGGTGAGGGAACATCAGATCCATTCCGCCGCCGTGGATGTCGAACTCGTTGCCGAGATATTTCTCGCCCATCACGGAGCACTCCAGATGCCATCCCGGGAAGCCTTCGCTCCACGGACTTGGCCAGTGCATGATGTGCTCGGGCTCAGCCTTCTTCCAAAGGGCGAAATCGTACGGAGCCTTCTTGTCGCTCTGTCCGTCAAGTGTGCGTGTTCCTTCACGGGTGTCGTCCAGAGTGCGCCCGGAAAGGATTCCGTAGTGGTGATCCTTGTTGTATTTCTCCACGTCAAAGTACACGGATCCGTTGGAGATGTAGGCGTAGCCTGCGTCCAGAATCTTCTTGACGGTCTCGATCTGCTCGATGATGTGTCCCGAGGCTCTCGGCTCGATGGATGGCGGCGCCACGTTCAGCAGGCGCATCGCCTCGTGGTAGCGGAACGTGTAGGTCTGCACAACCTCCATAGGCTCAAGCTGTTCCAGCCTTGCCTTCTTGGAGATCTTGTCCTCTCCCTCGTCGGCGTCGTGCTCAAGGTGTCCCACGTCGGTGATGTTCCGCACGTAGCGGACCTTGTAGCCAAGATGCCTGAGCAGTTTGAAAAGCACATCGTAGGTTACTCCCGGACGGGCGTGTCCGAGGTGAGCCTCTCCATAGACCGTCGGCCCGCAGACGTACATTCCCACGTGTCCCGGTTGGATCGGCTTGAAAAGCTCTTTCGTTCGAGTAAGAGTATTTGTCAGAAATAAAGGTCTCATATTCAGAAATAATAAATAGTTGTCAGTCAATCTTTTTTGCCGGTCAGACGCTCGTAGACCGTCCTGTAGGCTTCGCCGACGTGGCCGTTGTCCCTGCGGAAACGGTCCTTGTCGAGTCTCTCGCCGGTGGCGATGTCCCAGAAGCGGGCGCTGTCCGGAGTGATGTCATCGCTCATCACGAGCCGTCCGTCCGACAGGTGGCCAAACTCTATCTTGAAGTCCACCAGCGTGATACCGATCTCCTTGAAGACCGGGGTCAGGATGCTGTTGACCTGCTTTGTCAATGAATATATCCGTTCAAGTTCTTCCTTGCTCACGAGGCCGAGGGCGACGGCGTGGTAGTCGTTGATGATCGGGTCGCAGAGGATGTCCGACTTGTAGCAGAGGTCATAGACCGGCTCCTTCGGGATGATACCTTCCTCCAGTCCCAGTCTCTGTGCCATCGAGCCGGCGATCACATTCCTGACGATCACCTCCATCGGGATCACCTGTGATTTCCAGCAAAGCTGCTCAGTGTCAGAGATCTGCTCGATGAAGTGCGTGGGCACTCCTCCCTTCTGCAGCAGTCTGGAGATCTCGCAGGAGATTTCGTTGCAGTAGATCCCCTTGCCCTTGATCACCGCCTTCTTGATCTTGTTGAACGCCGTGATCTCATCCGTGAAATGTATGATCACCTTCTGCGGGTCATCCGTCTCGAAGATCTTGATGGACACCCCATCGTGAATGATATTCCTCTTCATTTATTACCCGATAAAATACCTGACGGCGTTCTCGAACAGTGGCTGCTCGAGGTCGGCCTCTATGTTCTTCAACAGGTTCCTCTCGTACCTCTCGCTGTGACCCATCTTCCCCAAAATCTGACCGTTACGGCTGATGATGCCCTCGATCGCATAGTAAGACCCGTTCGGATTGTAAGGCGACTCCATAGTCGGTTCATCCGTCAGCGGATCAACGTACTGGAACGCCACTTGACCGTTGGCGAACAACTCCCTGGCCAACTCCTCGCTCACAACAAACTTGCCCTCACCGTGGCTCACCGGAATAGCATATTCATCCCCGATCGCCATCCCCTTGAGCCAAGGAGAGTTTGTGGAAGCCACACGGGTCGTCACCATCTGCGAGATGTGCCTGTTGATGTCATTGCGGAACAGAGTAGGGGAGTCTTTGGTCACCTTCCCGAGCTCACCGTAAGGCAGCAGACCCGACTTCACAAGTGCCTGGAAACCATTGCATATTCCTAAAATCAGACCACCACGGGACAGCAGTCCCTCGATCGCCTCCGCGATGTCCTTGTTGTTCAGTACATTGGCGATGAATTTGCCGCTTCCGTCCGGCTCGTCACCGGCCGAGAAGCCACCGCTGAGCATCAGGATCTGACAATCCTCGATGTTATTCTTCATCTCGGCGATTGACTCGAACACATCCTTGTCCGAAAGGTTGCGGAACACGGAAGTGCGGATCTCGGCTCCCGCCTTGCGGAAAGCTTTCGCCGAATCGTAGTCGCAGTTTGTGCCCGGGAACACAGGAAGGTAGGCGATAACCTTATCGACCTTCGGTCCCTTATATTCAAGATCCGCCTTCTTTGCCTTGAACGGCTTCACACCCTCCATACCCTTAGGCAGCAGCCTCTTGAAGTCTGGCTTGCTGACTGCAGGGTAAACCTTCTCGAAGAGCGACGCGTTGAAATCCATCATCTCGAAGATGGAAAGTTTGGTCCCGTTCACGCGGACGTTGCCGTCCTCACCGGAAGTTACGGTGCCGATCTCGACCGCGTTCTCGAAATCAAGCGCGCTGCCGTCGGTCTCCACCACGATGGAACCATAGCTTAGATTGAACAGCTCGTCCTCCGAAAGGTTGACGTCGAACCCGAACGCGTTGCCGAAGCTCATCTTGCAAAGCGCCTCTGCCACTCCACCGAATCCTACCGCCCAACCGGCCACGATCGTGCCGTCCTCTATCTTTTCCTGAATATGATCCCAGTTCCTCTTGAGCTGCTCCGTGTCAGGCATCCTGTCAGCGAGCGGAGTATGCTTCACGAGGTAGAGGCGGTCTCCCTCCCATTTGAGTTCCGGAGAGATCACCTTGTCAGCCTTTACCGGAGTGATACCGAACGCGATAAGGGTCGGCGGTACGTGGATTGTCCCGTCCTCGGTCTCGAAGGATCCACTCATCGAATCCTTTCCGCCGATGGAAGCCAGCCCAAGCTCCTTCTGCATCTTCAGAGCGCCGAGCAGAGCCGCCGTCGGCTTGCCCCATACCTTCGGATCAGCTGTCATCCTTTCAAAATATTCCTGGCAAGAGAATCTCATTGTCTCCCAATGGCCTCCCGCCGCCACGACCTTGCTGCAAGCCTCGATGAATGAATATGCCGCACCGTGGTAAGGGCTCCAGTCGCAGATGTCAGGGTTAAAGCCGAACGCCATCATGCTGGCTGTGTCGGTATAACCCTTGACCGGAAGTTTCTGCACTGAGACCTGGGTCTCGGTGGTCTGTAGCTCGCCTCCGAACGGCATCAGCACGGTGGAGCGGCCGATGGTGGAGTCGAACATCTCTATAAGGCCTTTCTGGCAGGTCACGTTCGGATCCTGCAGGTTGGCGAACATTCTCTCTTTCAGGTTCTTGCCCGGAACGTCGCGGAAGAACGGATCCCTGTCCTCGACCGCTCCGATAGTGGCCTTTGAATAATGCTTCGCACCGGCGCTGTCGATGAACGCTCTGGTGAGATCCACAACGACCTTGTCGCCGTAGAACATCCTCATTCTGGCGGTGTCGGTGACCTCGGCCACGTGCGTCACCTCGATATTCTCTGAATGGCAAAGCGCCTTGAATTCCTCCTCGTCCTTGGCTTCCACTACGACGGCCATACGCTCCTGGGACTCGCTGATGGCCAGTTCCGTGGAGTTCATTCCGCTGTATTTCACCGGAACACGGTCAAGGTAGATGTCCAGCCCGTCGGCAAGCTCACCGATGGCGACACTCACTCCGCCGGCTCCGAAGTCATTCGATTTCTTTATCAGTCTCGTGACCTCAGGCCTTCTGAAAAGCCTTTCCAACTTTCTCTCCTCCGGAGCGTTACCCTTCTGGACCTCACTTCCGCAAGTCTCAAGGGACTCCTCTGTGTGTTCCTTTGAGGAACCTGTCGCACCGCCGATTCCGTCGCGTCCGGTGCGTCCGCCGATCATCAGCACGACATCCCCGGCCTTAGGGCTTTCCCTTCTCACGTCCCCGGCCTTCACCGCTCCGACAACCGCTCCGACCTCCATTCTCTTGGCCGTGTAGCCCTCGTGGTAGATCTCGCGGACGTGGGTTGTCGCAAGACCGATCTGATTGCCGTAGGAGGAATATCCCTGGGCGGCCTTCCTGGTGATGACCTTCTGCGGGAGCTTGCCCGGAAGTGTCTCGCTGACAGGTTTGTAGATGTCGCCGGCACCGGTGACACGCATTGCCTGATAGACGTAGGAGCGTCCTGAGAGCGGATCCCTGATGGCTCCGCCCAGGCAGGTGGCGGCCCCGCCGAACGGCTCGATTTCCGTAGGGTGGTTGTGGGTCTCGTTCTTGAACATCAGCAGCCATCTCTCGGTCTGCCCGTCCACATCCACATCTATGAATATGCTGCACGCATTGTTCTCCTCGCTGACCTCCAAGTCATCCAGCAAACCGTTCTTCCTGAGGTATTTCGCCCCGATTGTGGCCATGTCCATCAGGTTCAGTCCCTTCTTCTCGCGGCCCGTCTCCGAGCGCATCCTCAGGTACAGGGCCATCGTCCCGTCGATGTCCTCCTTGATGAAGGAATCCTCCACGTTGATGCTCTCCAGTTCCGTCGTGAATGTCGTGTGGCGGCAGTGGTCGCTCCAGTAGGTGTCCAGAATCCTGAGTTCGGTCTCGTTCGGATCCCTGCCTTCCTCGGTGAAATATTTCACAACCTCGGCGAGGTCGTCGGCGTTCATCGCAAGGCCCATCTTTTTGCAATATGCTTTCAGATCGTCCCCGCTCATATTCCTGAATCCCTCCAGCACGGGAACTGGCTTGACCGCCGCGTGTTCCGTGTCGGCCAGTTTGCTCAGGTCTTTCGCGCGGGATTCCACCGGATTGATGTAGTAGTGGCGGATCTTCTCAAGCGTCTCCTCGGAGGCGTCGGAGTCCACGATCAGAAGTTTGGAACTCTTTATGCTGATCCGCGCCGTGGGGTCGATCAGGTGCACGCAGTCCACAGCCGAGGCCGCCCTCTGGTCGAACTGGCCCGGCAGGTACTCGACAGCGATGTACTTCGCTCCGTCCAGATCGATCGAATCTGTGACAGAGTCGGTCACAATCTCTCCGAAGACGCTGTAGCGGCTCTTCTCCAGAAGATCGGGCGTGAATCCGAACAAGTCATAAACATTAAGCAGCCGAAGCGTTTTCAGCTCCAGCTGCAGGTTCTCGTTGAGTTCCCCCAGGAGGCTCTTTGCCTCCACCTGGAACTCCGGGTGTTTCTCCACGAAAATGCGGTAATTGGACATCTTTGCAAGTTCTTTTTAAGACTATCACAAAGTTAGCCTTTTTGCCCCACATTCACAAAATTTTGGGTATAATTGTCAACTGATTGTAAATGAATATATTTGTAAATGCTGCCAGGCGGATTTGGAGGGCACTGCTTTGTAAAATATTGAATGTCAAAAGGTGATGTTACACCTTCTGACATTCAATGAATTGCGGATTTGTGCCTGGCGTCAGAGCGATGTGGCCTCAGAGATGTGGCTTTTAGTTAAGCCATTTTAGTCAATCCACTGGCTGAAGAAACGCCAGATTTCGGAGCAGGTGTCCATATCCTTGTCGGACCAGGAGTGGTTGCCGCCTTCGACTTTGTAGAGCCAGACTTCGGTGGGTCTGCCGCCTTTCACCACCGGCCTGCCGGCCTTGAACTGATAGAGGGTGACCTGGTTACGACCCTCGCGGCGAGGAAGCTCGGTGACATATTCCTCGGTACAACCGTTAACAGCGATGATTCTGCTGACCGCCGCCGGAACGGGAATGTACGCTCCCCAGCCGCCTTTGTTCTCCGGGTCGCCGAGCCATTCGGAAGTGTGGTCTTTTGTACCGTGAACCTCCATGAAAGGAAGCGGATGCTTGTAGGAATATTCCGTCTCCATCCAGTTGAACTGCAGTCCTGCTATCGAGGCCATGGCCTTGAAGGCTTTCGGAGCCCGCATCGCTATCAGGTAGATGATGTCGCCGCCGTTGGACATTCCGGTGAGGAATGTATTCTTTGGACTGAGATCGAATCTCTTCTGGAGTTCTTTGGAAAGGGCGATGAGGAACTTGACATCATCGGTCTTCATTCCTTCCTGTGAAGGGTAGCGGACATTCCAGCCCGGTTTACCTTTCGGATCCTTTATTCCCTGAGGGTAGCAGACAGCGAATCCGTTCTTGTCGGCGACATCCATCATCGCTTTCTTTCCCTTGAGGGCCGAGCCGCCGTAGCCGTGCAGGACTATCACGAGAGGAGCCCCGGCCTTCAATCCTTCCGGACGGTAGAGGTAATATTCCCGCTCAAGTCCTTGATTTTTCATTGTGTAACGCTCGCACCGTTCCTTTACTGAATATTCCTGTGCCGGACTTTCGCTGGAAGATAAGGACGCTTCGACAGGCTCAGCGTCCGGTTGGCTTGGTACCAGGTTATCGGTCGCTACGGCAGGGACTGCGTCCGGTTGGCTTATGACTTGATATAAGGTGTACTTGTCTGTCCGGTCGCTGAGCTTGTCGAAGCGACTGTCTATCGTATTGCCATACCCATTGCTTCCCAAAGCGCTGCCAATGGCCAAGAGCGTCGCGATGATCGTGGAGGATAACATGCTGATTGATTGGCTTTTAATGAATATCCTCCCGTCGGATATGGCGGGAGGATAATGTTTATTATTCTGATTTACAAGTTGTTAGTCTCCACGCACTATTTGTTCTCGGCAGCCTCAACGGCCTTGAAATAGCGGTAAGAGTTGACCTTGAGCTCACCGGCGGCCGGCTCGTCAAGCACAACGACACCATTCTCGTGCAGCTGAAGGGCAGAGAGGGTGACATAGTGGCTTACAGGTCCCTCGATGGCGTCCTTGACAGCCTTGGCCTTCTTGCCGCCGAAAGCGAGGACGAGAACCTCCTTGGCACCACACACTGTGGCGACACCGACTGACATGGCCTGTTTAGGAACCTTGTTCACATCGTTGTCGAAGAAACGGGAGTTTACCTCGAGAGTGTCCTGGGTGAGGGTCATGACCCTTGTCCTGGAGTTGAGGGAAGAGAACGGCTCGTTGAACGCGAGGTGTCCGTCCTCGCCGACTCCGCCGAGGAACAGGTCGATTCCTCCGGCAGCCACGATGGCCTTCTCGTAATCCTCGCACTCTTTGGCGAGATCAGGAGCGTTGCCGTTGAGGATGTGGATGTTGCCGGCCGGAACGTCCACCTTGTCGAACAGATTCTTGTGCATGAAGCTGTGGTAGCTCTCCGGATGGCTCTCAGGAAGCCCTACATATTCATCCATGTTGAATGTGATGACATTCTTGAAGGAGATCTCTCCGGCCTCGTACATTCTGACGAGCTCGGCATAGACATCCAGAGGAGTGGAGCCGGTAGGCAGTCCGAGTACGAATGGCTTGTCGGTCTTCTCAGCCTTTGCCTTGATGGCGGCGGCAATGTGGTGGGCGGCCCAGATAGAGCCTTCCTTCTTTGTGTCTCTGATGATTACTTTCATGATTGATGCAGTTTATAAAAAATATTCTTTATTCTTGCTTTATTGAATATGTCACCGTGGGTGAGGTGACATATTCATGGATGATTGGTTATTTCAGCCGCAGGAAGACCTCGATGGCCTGGTACTCAGCCATTCCGAGTTCGTCGTAAAGCCTTGCGGTGTTCTGTGTGCGCTCCTCGGCCCTCTGCCAAAACTCCCTCGGGTCATCGCCCGGGAACGGAACGATGTCTTTCTGGGAAAGGTGGCGGAAGATGGCGTGGCGCTTCTCGATGAGCTCGTCAGGGCTGAGCGGAACGGCCATGTCAACTCTCCAGAGCTCCCACTCCATCCAGGCACCTCTGTAGAGCCAGATCGTGGTGTCGTTCAGCCAGTCGTTGCCTTCCTCCTTGAGCTGTTCGATGGCCTCAAGGGCGGCCTCGGTGCAGACCCTGTGCGTTCCGTGAGGGTCGGCGAGGTCACCTGCCATGTAGATCTGGTCAGGGTGGATCCTGACGATCAGCTCCTTGATAATGTCAAGGTCTTTCTGTGTGCGAGGCAGTTTCGTCACTCCGCCCGACTCGTAGAACGGCAGGTTGAGGAAGTGGACATTGGTGTTGTCGTTGAGGCCGAAGCTTCTGTCCGCTCCTCTGGCCTCGCTGCGGCGGATGGCCGCCTTGATGGCGAGAAGCTCCTTAGGCTCAGGCTCACCAGGCTTCTTTGAGTCGATGATTTTCTTTACCTCGTCGAACTTGTCTCCGAATCCAAGCTGGTAGGCGGCGTCCATATGCTGAAGCACAACGTCATCGTGCACTGCCAGGTCACCGGAGGTCTCGTAGGCCACGTGCACGTCGTGTCCCTGATGCACGAGACGGATGAATGTGCCTCCCATGGAGATCACGTCATCGTCCGGGTGAGGGGAGAAAATCAGGACCTTCTTAGGGAACGGAGTTGACTTGACAGGCCTTGTGGTGTCGTCAGCGTCAGGCTTTCCGCCCGGCCATCCGGTGATGGTGTGCTGGAAGTCATTGAAAACGTCTATGTTGATCTTGTCGAACGGCCCGTAGAGTTCGATGAGCTCTCCGAGGGAGTTCTCGAAATAGTCCTGCTGCTTCAGCTTGAGGATTGGCTTATGAACCTTCTGGCAGAGCCAAACGACGGCCTTGCGGATCAGGCACGGTGTCCACTGGCAAGGACCGACCATCCAAGGTGCGACGAGTCTGGTCAGCATAGAGGCTGACATCTCGTCAGTGTAGAATGTGATGTTGTCGTGTTCCTGAAGCCAGGTGGCAGGGCAGGCCGGATCGATGCCGCCCTCCACGACTTTCTTTACCACAGCCGCCTTGTCCTCGCCCCAGGCCATAAGGATGATCCTGCGGGCGCTCATCATCGTGCCGATGCCCATCGTGATGGCGGTCTTAGGGGTGACGGAAATGTCGCCGTTGAAATTGCGGGCCTGTCTCTTTCTGGACTGGTATGAGAGCGGAACGGTGCGTGTGCGGCTCTTCTCTGACGAGCCGGCCTCGTTGAAACCGATCTGGCCGCCTTCGCCGACACCGATCACAAGCAGGTCGAGACCTCTGGCGATCTTGTCAAACTCGGCGCAATAGTCGGATACCTCTTCCTTTGAGACTGTTCCGTCAGGAATATGCACGTTCTCCTTTTTGACATCCACATTGTCAAGGAATTCGGCGTGGAGCCTGTGGTTGCGGCTCTGGACGGAGTCGCTGCCGTATGGGTAATATTCATCAATGGAGAACACCTCGACATTGGCGAAGGAGACCTTGCCTTCCTTGAACTGCTCTGTCAGGTTGCTGTAGAGGGATACAGGTGTGGTTCCTGTGGTCAAACCGAGTTTGAAAGGACGCGGAAGAGCCGCCCTTTCGTGGTCTTTGATGGCTTTGACAATAATGTCTGCCACCTTGTCGCTTCCGATGTTCGCGTCATCGGAAATCTCGGTGGTGATCTTCTCGTAGGAATGGAGAATGCTCTTAGGCAGGTTCTCCTCAATCAATCCACCGTCCTTTGGTAAAGAAAAGTGCTTCATTTTGTTGAGCTTAATAATTTCGTAAAATATGATATGTTTCGCCAGCCCGTTTCCGGACCAAAAGCTCTATGTCATTTCCGCAAGTCGGACGGTCGCGGATCCCGTGCCTGAAACCACAACTCTTGTGTGGCTGTCGGCTTAAACCGTACAAATATAATCAGTTTTCCTCATAAGCCGAATCGATTTTTCAGAAAAAATGATGCGCAGTGAATCAGAGCGCAGGCACCTTTTGCCTATCTGATCAGGAAGGCCGTTCCTTCTGAACCGTAAAATGTCCGGCAAACAAGCATATCGCCGGACAAGTCACATCAACGGTTACGTTTGTCCGGCCAAACGGCTTTCCACCGGATAAGATGCATCGACAGCGGTGTTTAGGAACATGAAAATAATAAGTTACTTCAGATTAAGAAGCTGTTTTGAATTGTTTGAAATGTTCTTTGAGGTGAAAAAATCTTCATTTTATTCCCGCTTCTTCAGTCAGACGGCACCGCCCGCTATCTTCCTTGGAAGAAGCGGTCGAACCTGAAGTTTTTCACTCTCAACCCAGCGCCCGAACCGAGGGCAATCGAACTTGTTCGGACTGTCGAGGTGGGCAGCAGGGGGAGACTGTCTTAAAAGTATAATTACCACCTCCGAGGATTGAAAATTCGTTGTCGCCCCTGTAGTGGGGTACGGACTTTTCAACTCTAGCCGAGACTTTTAAGACAGTCTGGGGGGGGAGCTTGCTCTTAACCTTCAAACAAGCAATTCAAAACTGTTTCTAAGAGAAGATTTTCGAGGATAGATCTTTTTCGAAGAAGAAGTGTGCCGGTGGCACATGACTGATGAAAAAAGATAAATAGACCGAAAAGATTCCTTAATATGATGCGGCTTATTGATTGAAGGTTACTTATCCGGTATAAGTGCTTTTTGCCGGACAAGAGGGATTACGCGTTTTTTCGCATAAGCTTTTTGTTGAATGTTTTGGAATATCGGAGGAAATTCAATAACTTTGCAATCCTTTGAAGCGGAAGTGCAGCGGAAGTGCGAAGTTTCCAAAGGAAAGTCTACTGCCTGAATATGCCCGAATGGCGGAATTGGTAGACGCGTTGGACTCAAAATCCAATGTCCCTTAAAGACGTGCCGGTTCGAGCCCGGCTTTGGGCACCCGACCGAAGTCTCCCTCGTTTTTTTTGGGAGACTTCTTCTTTTTTTGTCAGATTCAACCTTACGTCTTTTGCCCAGTACCTTCGGGCGGCGGAAACGCGCGGAGGTGTCGCTCAAGCGCGCCGTGCTGCACCCTCGGGCGACGAAGATGTACGAAAGTGTCGCTCAAGCGTGCCGTGCTGCACCCTTGGGCGACGAAGATGTACGAAAGTGTCGCTCAAGCGTGCCGCGCTGCACCCTCGGGCGACGATAAAGTACGAAAGCGTTGCCCAAGCGCGCCGTGCTGCACTCTTGGGCAACGATAAGTGTGGTTTTCGTTGCCGAAGGGTTTCCTTCATCCATACTTCATTCTGCCCTGCGCCCTTGGGCAACGGGAAGGCGCGGAAGAGTCGCCTGACTGTGCCGCGCGTCACCTTCGGGTGCGGGACAGTCAGGCGTCATCGTTCCCGGAGAGCTCGGCGCCGCCCCCTGCTCCTGTCGTTGGAGGGGTTCAGGGGGGTCGGTCGTATGGTCGTGCGGCCATTATATCGGCCATTATATCCGGCATATTCGTTTGATATTTGGAAATTTTTATTATTTTTGTCCTGAAGCCTGCCACACGGAGTCACGTCCCGTGCCGGTGACGCAAGGCAGGAGCGGGATACAGACCGAAAGTGTGACCGATGGTCGCCAAGTTATTTACCAAAGCATCGCTGAACTCATAGGACTCACGAGACTATAACCAAAACATCAATCGATATGAGCGTTTTTACACACACGGCGCGCGCTGCTGACGGTTGCCGCCGCCATCCTTCTCATCACCTCCTGCGGTAAGAGGGAGGAGACGGCCGGAGTCTCATCCGTGGCCGTCACCCCGTCCCGAATAGAGATCATAGAGGGCGAATCTGCGGTGCTGTCCGCCAGTGTCTCTCCCGAAGCCGCGTCCGACAGGGCCGTGGCGTGGTCGTCGTCCGACCGGAGCGTCGCCACTGTTGACAAGGCCGGCACCGTCCATGGCCTCAGACCCGGCACCGCGACCGTCACCGCGACGGCGGAGGGCAAGTCCGGCACCTGCGCTGTGACGGTGAAGGCCAAGGCGGTAAACGTGACGGATGTGTCCCTGGACAGGACAGAGCTGACCCTGACCGAGGGCGAGGCGGAGACGCTTACGGCCACGGTGAAGCCCGACAACGCGGACAACAGGAAGGTGACGTGGAGTTCGGACAAGACGGAAGTAGCCACGGTTGACGGCGCCAGCAAGGTGACTGCCGTGAAGGCCGGCGAGGCTGTGGTCACGGTGATGACCGAGGACGGCGGGAAGACGGCCTCCTGCAAGGTGACGGTGAAGGCCAAGGTGGTTCCGGTGACAGGTGTGGATGTCAAGCCGTGGTCCGTGACGATCGGCGCGAACGGCACAACCAAACTTACCTGCACGGTCGCCCCGTCCAATGCCACTAACCGCAATGTGAGGTGGGAGTCGGATAACCCGTCCGTGGCCACGGTCGATTCCGACGGCAACGTGAGAGCCGTTTCGGCGGGTGTGGCCAAGGTCGGCGCTGTCACCGAGGACGGCGGCTTCAGGTCAGGCTGCACCGTCACCGTGAAGGAATTCTCTTCCGGGTTCGAGGTTGGCGGCCTGTTCTACAAGACCGCCAAAGGTTACTCTATGGATTTCGTCGAGGTGACCGGTAACCCGGGCGGAGGCAAGTATTCGGGAGATGTCGTGGTTCCCGGTACGGTTGAGTATGACGGGATTACCTATACCGTCAAAGGGGTCGGGAATAGGGCCTTTGAAGGGTGCGATGACCTAAGGAAAGTCACTATCTCGGAGGGGATATATAAGATCGGAGCCTATGCTTTCTATTATAGCGGGAATCTTGAACGTGTTATTTTACCTTCCACGTTAGAAAATATTGATGATTCAAATCCGGTGTTTGAAGCTTGTTCTAAACTTGAGATTATCACAACCGCGCCGAGGGAAGGTCAAGAGAACTACTGCTATCTGTATGACAAGGCTTTGTATATGCACGTGGGTCGGACAGAGAGAGAGATTCTGAGTTGGATTCCTGAAAAGAAGACCGGTACGGTGGTGATAAAGGAAGGCACTACGAAGATTGGGTACTCTTCTATTCGTCGAACAAATGTTGATAAGATAGTTATCCCTGAGTCTGTCAAATCCATAGACATCTACACATTTGTGTCATGCAAAACTCCTTTGGTACTTGAACTGAACCGGAAGACCAAGGAGGATGTTGACGAGATAACAACAAAAATGTCATCTTTTTTCTTTAACGGCACAGACTGCTCAGCCGTCAAGGTGACGGTTCCTAAAGGCACTAAGTCCTATTACGAGTCCCACTGGCTCTGGTCGAACCTCGGCGGCATCGAGGAGCGCCCGTAGAGTCCCCGTAGAGTTTCCATAGAGTTCCCGTAGCGCACGACAGCTCCGAGGTTGTCTCGTGAGTGAGACGGCGCATTCTGCTCACGAAAGAGTCTGCCAAGGTCGTCTCGTGAGCGAGACGGCGCATTCTGCTCACGGGAGGGTCTTCCGAGGTCGCCTCGTGAGCGAGACGGTGCGTTCTGCTTACGAAAGAGTCTGCCAAGGTTGTCTCGTGAGCGAAACAGTGCGATTTGCTCACGAAAAGGTCTTCCGAGGTTGTCTCGTGAGTGGAACGGCGTGTTCTGCTCACGGAAGGGTCTTCCGAGGTTGTCTCGTGAGTGAAACGGCGCATTCTGCTCACGGAGTGGCCTTCCGAGGTCGTCTCGTGAGCGAGACGGCGTGTTCTGCTCACGAAAGAGTCTGCCAAGGATGTCTCGTGAGCGGAACGGCGTGTTCTGCTCACGGAAGGGTCTTCCGAGGTTGTATCGTGAGCGAGACGGCGCGTTCTGCTCACGGGAGGGTCTTCCGAGGTTGTCTCGTGAGCGAAACGGCGCGTTCTGCTCACGGAAGGGTCTTCCGAGGTTGTCTCGTGAGCGAAACGGCGCGTTCTGCTCACGGAAGGGTCTTCCGAGGTTGTCTCGTGAGTGAGACGGTGCATTCTGCTCACGGGAGGGTCTGCCGAGGTTGTCTCGTGAGCGAGACGGCGCATTCTGCTCACGGGAGGGTCTTCCGAGGATGTCTCGTGAGCGAGACGGCGCAATCTGCTCACGAAAGGGTCTTCTGAGGTCGTCTCGTGAGCGAAACGGCGCGATCTGCTCACGGGAGAGTCTGCCGAGGTTGTCTCGTGAGCGAGACGGCGCATTCTGCTCACGGGAGAGTCTGCCAAGGATGTCTCGTGAGCGAGACGGCGTGTTCTGCTCACGGGAGGGTCTGCCGCTGTGCTTCTGGGCGACGAAGAGCGTGTGTTGTCACCGAAGAGTCCCGTCATCCTTACTTACGTAATTCTGCCCTGCACCACCGAGCGGCAAAATGGTACGAAAGTGTCGCCCAAGCGTGCCTCGCTGCACTCTCGGGCGACGATAAGTGCCAAAAGCGTTGCCCTGGAGTGTCGTCTTGGAGTGGCGCGAGGAAGGATTCTGGAACGATCAAAGGAGCATAAATGGATGGTTTTGCTCTTGTCAAAGACAAAAACGCATACGACGGTGGCATTATATGGAGAAAATGCGGCCGTCGTGATTGGTCAAGGCTCCGGGGGTGCGTTTCAGGGGATTTAGTTCCGATGTCTTAGGCTTATAACTTATTATTTTTTGTATATTTGTGAATCGGGATGGCTTCGGGAGGCGAGGATGCCGATTGGAGGAGGCCTTGATTAACCATTTAAGATTCTGGAAAGCACTATGTACAAGAGAGTTTTGCTTAAATTGAGCGGAGAGAGCCTGGGCGGGTCCGTTGGAAAGGGACTAGATCCGGAGAGTCTGCGGAAATATTCAAAGGAGATCGCGCAGGCGGCGAAGGCCGGGTTGCAGATCGCCATTGTCAACGGAGGGGGCAACATATTCAGAGGTCTTCAGGGTCTTGACAAGGGATTCGACCGCGTCGAGGGAGACAGGATGGGAATGCTGGCTACGGTGATAAACTCATTGGCGCTCAGTCAGTTCATCAAGGACGAAGGCGTGAAGGCAGAGGTGTTCTCAGCCACTCCGATGGAACCGCTTGTACGCTACTATAACCGTGACAACGCCGTCAAGGTGCTGGAGGAGGGGGGCGTTGCCCTCATCGCCGGGGGAACGGGCAGCCCGTTCTTCACTACTGATTCCGGCGCGGCTCTCAGGGCTCTTGAGATCAAGGCCGATGTCGTGCTGAAAGGAACACGTGTCGATGGAGTCTATACCGCTGACCCAGAGAAAGATCCTACCGCTGTCAAGTACGATGAACTGACCTTTGACGAGGCGATGGCGAAGCATCTCAAGGTTCTCGACCAGACCGCATACGCCCTATGCAATGACGGGAATATGCCGATCATCGTCTTCGATGTGAACGGCGAGGGCAACCTGCTGAAACTGGTCAACGGAGAGAAGGTCGGGACGCTTGTCCATAAATAGTCTTGTTGGAAACGGACAAGGGTACGACCACAAAAGATTGATAAATAACAATTAACACAATACACTATGCTTACAGACAAAGCGAAAGAAATCATCAGCGGAGTGAAGTCCAAAATGGAAGACTCAGTGCTGTTCCTTGAGGAAGACCTCAAGACCTACCGTGTCGGAAAGGCCAATCCGTCCATCCTCAACAATGTGACCGTGGATTACTACGGAACTCCGACACCTGTCCCTCAGGTGGCTTCGGTGACTGTTCCTGACGCCAGGACCATCGCCATCCAGCCTTGGGAGAAGAATATGATCCCTGTGATCGAGAAGGCTATCATCAACGCCAACCTCGGTTTCACCCCTTCAAACAACGGTGAGGTCATCCGCTGCCCTGTTCCGCCTCTCACAGAGGAAAGACGTAAGGAGCTCATCAAGAAGGCCAAGGCTACCGGCGAGAACATCAAGGTCGCTGTCCGCAATGCCCGCCGCGATGGAGTTGACGCTCTGAAGAAGGCCGAGAAGGCCGGAGAGTTCTCCGAGGACGTGCGCAAGGAAGGTGAGGACGAGATCCAGAAGGTCACCGATGCGAAAGTGAAGGCGGTTGACGAGCTCGTGTCAGCGAAGGAGAAGGAGATACTGACCGTCTAATGAAAGCCTTGAGGCGGCTTGAATGAATGTTCATCCGCTATTTTGGTATATTCATTAAATTTTTAGGAACATTTTCTTCCGATTTTACTATCTTTGCATCGTTATGATGATGAGCACACGATTTTATTCTTTCGGATTTTATTTCTTTTACCGCGGCAGGTAGAGGACCGGACGAGCGTGTGCAGGAATATTCAGAAAAAAGGTAGATGAATATACGGCTGTCCGGTGCTTTTCCGGGCAGCCTTTTTTATTTGGTTGATTTCTTCACCGCTGCGGTGAGAGCAAGTCCCTCCCATAAGGGGAGGGTGACGTGAAATGATGATGAATATGACAAAAGTCGCGATACAAGGTTACCGAGGGTGCTTCCACGAGCAGGCGGCACGGGAGTTCTATTCCGCGCGAGGGGAGGAGATCTCCATCGTGGAATGTCCGACCTTCGAGGGACTGTTCAAGGCTGTGGCATCCGGCGAGGCACAGGCGGCGGTGATGGCCATCGAGAACACGATCTCCGGAGGTCTCATCCCGAATTTCGAGCTGCTTAGGTCGAACCCCTACAAGATCAAGGGTGAGGTGTATATCCCCATACATCAGAACCTTATGGCTCTTCCAGGACAGGACATCCACAACGTAAAGGAGGTTCGGACGCACTATATGGCCATCAACCAGACCCGTCAGTTTTTTGAGCGTAACTGCCCGTGGATCACGATGGTGGAGTCCGAGGACACGGCCAAGAGCGCAATCGACATCGCCGCTGAGGGCTTGAGGGGAGTAGGGGCTGTGGCTTCAGAGCTTGCTGCTGAGCAGAACGGGCTGGAGATCTTGGCCCGCAGCATCGAGACCTACAAGCAGAACTTCACCCGCTTCCTGATTCTGGACGACGCCATCACGGTTCCCCGCCGTGAAATCAACAAGGCGTCCCTCTGCTTCACCCTGCCTCACAAGCCGGGTTCTTTGGCGCAGGTGCTTACGATTCTCTCGTTCTACGACATGAATCTCACCAGAATCCAGTCTCTGCCGATCCCCGGGCAGGAATGGCAGTACTTTTTCTATGCAGACATCAAGTTCGCGACCTACGGACGCTACCGTCAGGCACTCAGGGCGGTCAGACCTCTGATGGAAGGACTTAACATTTTAGGCGAATATAAATCTTCGATGTAATCATGATCATTGAACCGGCAAAAAGAACATCATCTGTTCAGGAATATTACTTCTCCCGCAAACTTAAAGAGATGGACGCGCTCAATGCGGAGCGTGTGGCTCGCGGGGAAGACAGGATAATCAATTTGGGAATAGGCGCTCCGGACGGGATGCCGCCACAGGCCGCTATCGAAGCTTTGGTCGAGGCTGCCCGCAAGCCAGGCAACCACGCCTACCAGAGCTATAAGGGGCTTCCAGCGTTGAGACAAGCCTTTGCGGATTGGTATTCAAGATATTACGGAGTGACGCTGAATCCGGATGGGGGCATCCAGCCGCTTGTCGGATCCAAGGAGGGAATCCTTCTGATCTCTATGGCATTTGTCAATCCGGGAGACAAGGTGTTGGTTCCGGATCCGGGCTATCCGACCTACACTTCGGCATCTAAACTTGTTGGAGCCGAGATTGTCACGTACGATCTGACGGAGGAAAACCATTGGTGGCCGGATTTCGACGCTTTGGAGAGGATGGATCTTGAGGGTGTGAAGATTATGTGGACGAACTATCCGAATATGCCGACCGGAGCCAAGGCTACTCCCGAGCTTTATCAGAGGCTGGTGGATTTCGGGCGCAAGCACAAGATATTGATAGTGAATGACAATCCATATTCATTCATCCTTTGTGGAAAGCCGCTGTCGATTCTGGCGGCGAAAGGGGCGGAGGAGTGTTGCCTCGAACTGAACTCGCTTAGCAAGGCGCACAATATGAGCGGTTGGCGAATCGGGATGGTCGGCGGTGCTCCGGAATATATCGCCGAAGTGCTGAAGGTCAAGAGCCAGATGGACTCGGGGATGTTCAAACCATTGCAACTTGCGGCAGTCGAGGCTCTTAACCAGTCTCCTGAATGGTTTGAGGAACTTAATTCTGAATATGTCCGCAGACGTGTCGCTGCGGGTCGTATATTCAAGACTCTGGGGGCGGTTTATGACCACGACACCGCGGGGCTGTTCCTTTGGGGAAGGGTGCCTTCGGAATATGCTGGGAACGGGATGACGGCAGGGGAAGTGGTTTCGGAACGGGTTCTGCGGCAGGCAGGTGTGTTCATCACGCCGGGCTTCATATTCGGAAAGAATGGTAATGACTACATCCGGATTTCGCTTTGCGCCAAGCCGGAGGTGCTTGAGCGCGCGAACAAAAAAATAGAAAAAGTAATAAAGAATATTTTATGATAGTAGGTATTATAGGATTAGGTCTGATAGGCGGCTCGATGGCCATCGACCTGAAGAGAAGAGGATTCGCCCGGATAGTTCTTGGGGTGGAGGCTGACCCGGTGAACGCCGCCGCGGCCGAAAGGATGGAACTTGTGGACGAGATCGTCCCGTTCGAGGAGTGCGTCCGCAGGAGCGACATCACTGTGATAGCCATACCGGTCGGCTCCGCTGTGAAGATGCTCCCGCAGGTACTCGACATATTCAAAGAGGAAGGGAACGGGAAGAAGATCGTGATAGACACTTGCTCCACGAAGAGCAACATTGTCCGCGCGGCGCACTACCATCCCCTCCGCTGCCGCTTCGTGGCGACACACCCGATGGCCGGCACTGAATATTCAGGGCCTTGGGCCGCGATGCCGAACCTCTTTGATGGCCGCGCCTGCATATTCGCAAACACCGAGGATTCAGATCCGCAGGCGGTCAAGGTGGTTGAGGGACTGTATGATGCGTTGGATATGCGTCCGCTCTTTATGAACGCCGACAGCCACGATGTGCACACCGCATACGTGTCGCATATCTCTCACGTCACCTCTTTCGCTCTGGCACTTACGGTTCTTGACAAGGAAAAAGACGAGAAGCACATTTTCGACCTTGCATCCGGAGGCTTCTCATCCACCGTCCGCCTTGCGAAGAGCTCCGCCGAGATGTGGACCCCGATTCTGGAGCAGAACAGGGACAATGTGCTGCACGTCATTGACACATATTTGGAAAAGATGAGGCTGTTCCGTGACGCTATCGCTGACTATGACGGCGGACGGATCACGGAACTCATCCACGAAGCAAACAGGATTAAAAAGATTTTGAGATAGTTATGGAACGTACACTTGACATCATCCCCGTCTCCGAGTGGGGATTTTTCGACGAGAGCATTCCCCCTCTCGTTATCGCCGGTCCTTGCAGCGCCGAGTCTGAGCTGCAGGTGATGATGACCGCCAAAGGCCTTCACGAATTCGGCATCCATGTTTTCCGCGCGGGAATATGGAAGCCCCGCACCCATCCCGGATCCTTCGAGGGTGTCGGCACACCAGGCCTTAAGTGGCTCCAGAAGGTGAAGAATGAATATGGAATGAAGGTCTGCACCGAGGTAGCCAATGAGAAGCACGTCTATGAATGTCTGAAATATGGCATAGACATGGTCTGGATCGGAGCACGGACTACGGCTAATCCGTTCCTCGTGCAGGAGATCGCCGACGCGTTGAGGGACACCGATATCCCGGTCTTGGTCAAGAATCCGGTGAATCCTGACATTGATCTATGGGTCGGGGCTCTCGAAAGACTCAACCGGGCGGGGATCAGAAAACTGGGCGTTATCCATCGCGGATTCTCCACCTCGCAGAAAATCCCGTACAGAAATTTTCCGGGCTGGCAGATGGCGGTTGAGCTTCGCACCCGTTACCCTAAGCTTCCGTTCTTTGCGGATCCGAGTCATATGGGGGGCTCTCGCCAGTATCTCAAAGAGTTGTCACAGAGGGCGATGGATCTTGGCTTGGACGGCCTGATGATCGAGTCCCATTGCGATCCTTCCTGCGCGTTGAGCGATGCCAAACAGCAGTTGGTTCCGTCAGATCTGAAGGCTTTGCTTGAGAGCCTGACCGTCCGTCAGAAGGTCTCCAATGACAAGGAATATAACGAAGGCATCGAGCAGCTCCGTTCCCAGATTGACATCATCGACGAGAACCTGCTTGTGGCCCTTGGTTCCAGAATGGAGATCTCCCGCAGGATAGGCGAGTTCAAGAAGGCGCACAACATCGCCATTGTCCAGGCCGCCCGCTGGGACAGCATCCTCTCCTCGATGATAGAGAAAGGCAAGGACTACGGCCTCTCCGAGGAGTTCATCACAGCCTTTTTCACCGCCATCCACGATGCTTCAGTCGCGGAACAGAACAGGATTCTGGAGCGGTAGGCTCTCGAACCTACGCTTTCAGAAAATATCATAAAATTGCAAATCACTGATAATCATACACTATCCACGACGCAGAGTAAATCTAAATCTTTCTAAATACCTTTCGCTATTTCAATTTTTGGGTGTATATTTGGGTGTAGAAATTCAAACGCACCCAAATATGAATATCAAACGTAACATCATTTTTGCATTGGAGAGCCGGAAGAAGAACGGATGCACCAACAAGCTGAAACAAAGCGCATCCGAAATCAACACGGACTTGCTGAAATACTATGCCGAAATGCAAAACGTGTTCAAGGAGTTTGAGGTACAGGAAACCATTATCACAATATGAACAACAAGGAATCCAACATAGAAAAAACGGACTTAAATGCGTTCATACACGCTGTCGGTTCGGAAATACAACAGGCGCAAGTACGGCTGATTACCGCAGCCAATTCGCAAATGCTGTTCCATTATTGGAAAATGGGCAACTATATCCTCTATTATCAAAACTTATATGGATGGGGAAGTAAAATCATCAAGCAACTGGCAAAGGCTATCCGGTTCAATTATCCCGAAAAGAAAGGCTATTCGGAACGCAACCTTACTTATATGTGCCAATTCGCACGGACATATCCGCTGAGTGTGCTAAGAAGTTTCATTGATACGGATGTAAGACTGTCTGTTCCAAACATACAGAATGTGACAAACGAAGTATTGAAACTGAACGACAAGCAATTTACGCAGGAACTTACTGCGCAAATACAATCCGTTGATTGTCAGTCTTTAGAATTTACGCAGGAAGCTCCTGCGCAAATTCAGGACGTAGAGAAAACCGTTTCTGCCATTTACAGAATGGGGATTAGGGAGATAGAAAAAATTTTCTTGAGCTCCCCTGTCGCCAGAATAAACTGGGCAAGCCAAATGGTTATACTTGATGGCTCGCTACCGTTAGGAATAGGATATTGGTACATGAAACAGTCCGTAGAAATGGGCTGGAGCAGTAATGTTCTTAAAATACAAATTGAAACCAATCTGTATACCAGACAAATTAATAACAACAAAGTAAATAACTTTACTGCCACGCTTCCTGCACCTCAAAGCGACCTTGCCAATTACCTTCTGAAAGACCCGTACATCTTTGATTTGGCTGGAACGAAGGAAGTTGGAAATCCATGCAAAGTGATTAGATGGTTAAACCCTCAATATAGGCTTCTCCCACTCGAAGAAAAGGACATTCCCGAAATGCAGGAATTATTCCGCTCTACCGTGCTACATGTTAATATCAGAGATTATACAAAAGAAGAAGTAGAAGATTGGGCATCTTGTGGTGACAGTGTGGAGCATTTGAAAGAGCTTCTGTCACACAATCATTTTATAGGTGCTTTTGATAAAGCGAACCGCATGGTAGGCTTTTCATCCATGAATAAGGACGGCTATCTGCATTCCATGTTCGTACACAAGGACTGGCAAGGCAAAGGTGTGGCCACACAACTTCTTTCTGAAGTTGAACGCATTGCCAAGCAATTGGGAGTTGTTGAAATCACATCCGAAGTAAGCCTGACAGCCAGACCGTTCTTTGAGAAGAAGGGATATGAAATAGTCAAAATACAGAAGTATAGGGCAAACAAGCTGGAACTGACAAATTTTATCATGCGCCACAAAATCTTATAAGCACATAGAACACGATTTCTTAAATAATACAAAAACACCCAATTTTACATTCTTGGGTGTAAAATTGGGTGTTTGTTTTGCAATTTGCTGATTTTCAGCGTTTATTACGGAGCGGTAGGCTCCAGGATTATCTTAGCCGTGACAGTCTATTTTCAATCAGTGCCCTGTCGAAGCGACTTTACTACAAAACCCTTGTCATATGATCTTCCAACCGTCGATGCGGCGGTTTGCGGTGGAGAAGTTCACTCCGATTCTGAACACTCTTCTCGGGTCGTCGGCGAACGGGCGGGCGTAGCCTTTCT